>ERZ1106930.39-NODE-39-length-76579-cov-77.631553_pt1 | contig 76579 bp, 53 predicted proteins | sample MGYA00403663_ERZ1106930 | MGnify/ENA primary metagenome ERZ1106930 (study PRJEB35170, sample SAMEA104062438) | human gut metagenome | biome: human gut; feature: human-associated habitat; material: faeces | place: Denmark | collected 2012-06-26 ... | reverse complement strand
GCGGCAACAGTCGAGCGACGTGTACAAAACACGTACACGAGCGAGAGCGTAGCCGCTCACAGTGCCGCTATGCGCCGCCCCAAACATGGGGACGCCGCCATGCGGCGTCCCCCCTACAATAAAACAAAAAAGAAGGCTTATCATTATTATTTAAGCCTTCTCGTTATCTGCCTCCCCATCGCAATGAAGAGAAAATCTATGCAAAGAAATACCACGATCGCGAGGAGCGTCACGACGACGTAACCCACGGCGAGGGAACCGATGGCGCTCATCAGCCCCGCAAGATCGATGAAGTCGGCGACGACTCCGCCCAGAAGATAGATGAACAGCACTTCCAGCGCGGCGAACGCGGCTATCGACACGCCGCGGATGAGCGCTTTGCGCACGCCGCCGTAGTCCAGGCGCAACCGCCCGAGCAACAGACAGAGCGCGGAGTACGGCACGAACACGATGACCACGATGAGCAGTACCGCGACGTTGGCGGCGCAGCACAGGAACCCCAGCCCCACGCTGGCAAGCACGGTCATGATGCCGTAGCCCACGCCGCACTTGTCCGTCACGACGTTGTAGCACAGCGATATCATGACGAGGGGCGCGACGGTCAGCGGAAGATAGCAGGTCAGCACCATCATGACGACGGATATCGCCGTACCCACCGCGGCGTACGCCACGCGCCGCGATCTCGACGCATTGCGCTTCTTACGCGGCCGCTCGGGCTTGCGCTCGGGAGGCGGTGCGTCCTTCCCGCTCTCGGGTATGTCGCCGAAGGGATCGAAATCGTCCGGCGGTGTGGTCATGTTCTCCGACATAACGTCAGCCGCAGCAACGCGACATCGAACAGCACATCTCGCTCAGGCAGTAGCACAGCATGCAGTTGGCGCAGGTATTGACCGCGTCGTTGTTGGCCTGTTGCTGCTGGGCCTGCTGCGCGCGGTATTGAGCGTCGGGATCGCCGTAAGGCCCGTTGCGATCGGTACCCACGCTCTGCGGATCCACGCCCGCGTTGCCCATGACCATGTCTATCTTGCGCAGGCTCTCGCGGTAACGCGCGTTGCCCGGGTCGAGCTGGAGCGCGAGCACGAGCTGCGCGCGGCTCTCGCTGAGCCAGTCGCGCTTGTAGAATATGATGGACTGATAGTAATGCCACTTGCCGTCCCGCTCGGGCACGGAGTCCAGCACGGCCTGCGCCTCGTCGTAAGAGCCGCTCTTGATGAGGTTCTCGATGACGCCGTAGTCGCCGCCGAACGCGTTGCGCCGTTCGGTCTTCTTGATGTCCTCTTCGATGACCGCCCACGCGGATTCCAGCTCACTGAGAAGACGCGCGCCTTCGTTGCCTACCTCGCCGTCCTGGAAACGCTGTTCGCCGTACTTGGCTTTGAGTTCGTTATACCGAGCGCGGAGCGCATCGGGATCGCTGTCCCGGCTCATGCCGAGCACTTCATAGGGATCTCTCATTTGTCTTCCTTTCCTTGGTCCGCGGGCGGGACGTCCTCCCCCTTCCGCGGAGCCTTGCAGCGGTCGTTGGCACACTCCGCCGCGCACTTTTCCGTCTTTTCCTTGGGCGGCGCGTGCAGTACGGGCGGGGGCAGTTTTTTCTTCGCCGCGAACAGTTCGTCCGTCTTGGCGCGCAGTCCTTCGTATATTATATTCCTGAGCAGATCGCCCACATGCGTGAGCGGCAGGCGATTGAACGATTCTATCGCACGATTGACCGTGGACGCGAACGCGAAGCCCAGTTCCTTGCGGTGCGCCTCGACGTACGCCGCGCGCCCGCGCTTGGGGTCGTAGTCCGGCCACACGGCCAGAATGGGGTTGTACCTTTTCGCGGCGTGATCCTCCGCGACGTCGTCCAGCGCGTCAGCCAGGTACACGAACTTGCCGATGTTGTAGCACAGCCGACGCATGTCGTGCATGTAGGTCGAGTCGTCCGCCAGGCGCACTTCCGCACTCTCGTATAATGCGTCGCTGCCGCCCGCTTTATCCCTCAACCGCGCGACCACCGCGACGAACAGCTTTTCCAGCAGTCCCGCGAAGCAGTCGCTCGTGCGGTCGAGCGAGCACACGCCCGCAAGCTCCATGGCGCGCAGAGCGGCGTAACCCGAACTTATCGCCTCGTCGCACTCGGGCAGACGCTCTTTGGCCGCCGCGTAAGGCTTGCGCAGCACGCGCATCATGAGGCGTTTCTTGCCGCCGCCGTCCACGACGTCGTCCCGAAGCTTGTAGTGGCACAACAGTAGGTTGACGTCCACGATGAGCGAGTTCAGCTCGCTCTCCCCCACGTATACCTTGCGGCGGGGGTCGAGTATGCACCTGCCCGTGGCGAACTCCACGTCCGGCCGTATCGCCTCCATGACGAGCAGCTCGAACACCGTCATGTCGTAGTTGGTCGTCAGCCGCGCGAGCTGGCCGTACTTGCGCTTGGTCTGCATGCAGATCCCGCAGTACGTCGCCTGGAACATGGAGAAGTCCCTGCGCGATAGCGTGCGGCCTTTGGGCAGTACGTACCCGAACATCAGACCACGAAGCCTACCTTGCGATAGACCTTGGACAGGGTGCGGCGAGCGATACGCGCCGCTTTCTCCGCGCCGTCGCGCATGATGCGCTCCAGCTCGGCTTTGTCGTTGATGTATCTGTTATACTCCGCGCGGATGGGCGCGAGCACGCTCACCACCGACTCGCCCACGGCGCGCTTGAACGTTTCGTAAGACGCGTCCGCGAACTCCTTTTCGGCGGCGGCGACGGTCTTGCCCGTCATCGCGCAATATATGTTGAGCAGGTTGGTTATGCCCGGCTTGTCGGCGCCCGCGCGTATCTCGTGACCGGAGTCGGTGACCGCGCGCGCGAACTTGCGCATCACGGTCGCGTCGTCGTCCAGCAGGAACACCACGCCCCCGGTGTTGGCGTCCGTCTTGCCCATCTTGGAGGTGGGGTCGGTCAGACTGAATATCTTGGACGTCTTTTTGTTGCCCACGTAGCCCTCGGGCAGCGTGAACGTCGGGCTGTAACGGTTGTTGAACCGCTCGGCGATGGTGCGAGCCAGCTCCAGATGCTGCATCTGATCCTTACCCACGGGCACGATGTCCGCCTGATAGAGCAGTATGTCGCTGGCCATGAGCACGGGGTAATCGAACAGGCCGAGGTTGATGCCCGTCTTGCCCGCCTTCTTGCTCTTGTCCTTGAACTGCGTCATGCGGGAGGCTTCGCCCATCATGGTGTTGCAGTTGAGTATCCACGTCAGCTCGGCGTGCGCGGGCACGTGCGACTGTACGAAGAGTATGCTGCGCTCGGGGTCCAGACCCACGGCGAGAAAGAGCGCCATGAAGTCGTAGCTCCTGCGCCTGAGATCGGCGGGTACCGTGTCCACCGTCAGCGAATGCATATCCGCGACGGTGTAGATGCAGTCGTATTCCTCCTGCATGGCGACCATGTTCCTGAGCGCGCCCAGGTAGTTGCCGAGCTGGAGGTCGCCCGTCGGCTTGAGCGCCGAATATACTATCTTTTTTCTTGCTTCTTCCATTATACTATACGATCCTCAGAATGCGTCCGGCGCGGGCGTTATAGCCCTGCCTCCCGGGGACGCGAAAGCATCCGCACGAAAGCGCGCCCTTCGCTCGTGGGCGACGGTGCGCGTCAGAGCCTGTGAGCAAAATCCAGTATGCACTTGTTTACTTCGTCCACGTTCACCGCCTTGTCGAATCGCTCTTCCGCCTTGTACAGCGCATAGACCGACTCCGGCACGGGGAAAGCGGTGACTTCCTCCATCTTGCGGAGCGCGGCGGCGTCGTCCGCGGGGACGGTCTCGCCGATGGCTTCCAGCACGGTGGAGGCGAACTTGACGGGCGACGCGGTGCCGACGACCACCATGGGCGCGTCGCTGTCCACGTCCGCCGCGTACTGCTCCGCGACGTTGAACGCCACGGCGGTATGCGGATCGCACAGGTATCCGTATTCCTCATACACGCGCGCGAGCGTGCCCGCGTACTCGTCCTGGAGCGCGCAGCCGCCGTAGAAGGTGCCGCGTATCTCGAGCAGACGCTCGCCGCCGATGTCGTAGCTGCGTTTTTCGCGCAGCTCCTTCATCCACTCGGAAACGACGTCCCCGTCCCTGCCGGCAAACTCGAACAACAGACGCTCGAGGTTGGAGGAGATGAGGATGTCCATGGAGGGCGACGTGGTCTTGACGAACTTGCGGTCGAGCGAATACACGCCCGTGTCGAGGAAGTCGGTGAGCACGTTGTTGTCGTTGGACGCGCACACCAGGTTGCCTACGGGCAGGCCCATGCGCTTGGCGTAATACGCCGCGAGGATGTTGCCGAAGTTGCCCGTGGGGACGCAGAAATCCACCTTGTCGCCGAAGCTTATCTTGTCCGCGGCGAGCAGGTCGGCGTATGCCGAGAAGTAGTAAGCCACCTGCGGAGCGAGCCTGCCGAGGTTGATGGAGTTGGCGCCCGTCATGCGGCAGCCCGCCTTGGCGAGAGCCTCTTTGAGCTCCTCGTCGCCGAAAGCGCGCTTGACCGCGGTCTGAGCGTCGTCGAAGTTGCCGCGCACGGCGATGACGTCCACGTTCTCGCCCCGCGTCGTGACCATCTGCTTACGCTGCGTGTGGCTCACGCCGCCGTCCGGGTAGAACACGACCACGCCCGTGCCTTCCACGCCCGAGAAGCCCTCGAGCGCCGCCTTGCCCGTGTCGCCGCTGGTGGCGACGGGGATGAGGCAGGTCTCTTTCTGCCCCACCTTGGCTTTGAGCGCGGTCATGAGCAGAGGGAGGACGGAGAGCGCCATGTCCTTGAAGGCGTGCGTCCTGCCGTGCCAGAGCTCGAGGACGTACAGTCCGTCGTCCAGCTTGACGAGGGGCGCGGGATCGCCGTCGAAAGTGGCGTAGGCGCGGCGTGCGATGTCGAGGAGCTCGTCGTAAGACAGTTCGTCGAAGAACGCGCTCATGACGGTCGCGCTGCGCTCGGGATAGTCCATTTCCTCCATGGCGCGGATCTTCTCCTCAGAGAAGTAAGGGAAGCTCTCGGGGACGTACAGTCCGCCGTCCGGCGCCAGTCCGGTAAGCACCGCGGTCGAGCCGGGTACGGTCAGTTTGCTGTTGCGAGTGGATACGTATTTCATATTGGCCTTGTCTTGACTTTATTTGTCGATGTATTTTTTCATGAACTTGGGGGGCTTGTCGAAGGTGACGGAGATGACGAAGTCCACGCTGTGGGCCTCGGACAGCTCGTCCAGCGCCATGAACAGTTCCTCGGTCTCCTCGGCGGGGACGCCCAGGATGCGGGAAAGCCCGTCTATGTAGATCTTGCCGACGTCCGTGTTGGACGCGACCACGCCGCAGAGAAAGCCCAGCATGCCCGCCGTACCGGGAGAGAAGTATTCCCGGATGTTGATGAAGCGGATGGAAGTGTTTATCTCGCGGGAGTATTCGGACGTGTCGGTGATGTACACGATGTTGCCCTTGCATACGTCCAGAGCGTCGTTGGCGCGTCTGATGATCTCCTTGGTCTTTCCGCTGCCTTTCGGCCCGCCGATTACGTTTATCATTTCATATTCCCCCTTGTGGTGGTATTTTTTTCGTACGTTGACGATAATATATCACACAAACATTAAAGCAGCATTGAAGAGCGCCCGAAGCGCGTCACGCTCAGTCCAGCGACGCGACGAACTCCGCGATGCGGCTCAGGCCCTTGCGTATGTCCGCCTCCGAGATGGCGTAGGACAGACGCACGCAGCTGGGAGCGCCGAACGCGGCGCCGTCCACGGCGGCGACCAGCGCCTTTTCGAGCAGCTTTGCGCAGAAATCGGACGAGTTGTTGATGACGTCGCCGTCGCACTTCTTGCCGAACGTGCCCGACACGTCCACCATCAGATAGAACGCGCCCTTGGGCTCGTTGCAGGACAGGCCCTTGATGCCGCGCACGAGCGACACGATGAGCTTGCGACGCTCGTCGAAGGTCTTCTGCATCTTGGAAAGGAACTCCGCGCCGCGAGGATCGGTGAGCGCGACGTAAGACGCGTACTGCGCGATGGAGTTGGCGTTGGAAGTCGTGTGGCTCTGGATGGAGCTCATGGCCTTGGCGACCTTGAGCGGCGCCGCGGAGTAGCCCATACGCCAGCCCGTCATGGAGTAGGTCTTGCTCAGACCCGTACAGACTATGGTCTTTTCCTTTATCTTCTCGCTGACGGCGGCTATGGAGGTGAACTTCACGCCGTAGACCAGCTTCTCGTATATCTCGTCGCTGATGATGTAGATGTCCTTGTCCTCCAGCACGCGCGCGAGCGCCGCGGTCTCCTCGGGCGTGTACACCGTGCCGTTGGGGTTGGACGGATTGTTGAATATGAACGCCTTGGTGCGGGGCGTGATGGCCGCCGCGAGCTGCTCGGGCGTTATCTTGAAATCGTTGGAGATGTCCGCGTGGATGTATACGCACTTGCCGCCCGACATCTTGACGAGCTCGGGATAGGTCAGCCAGTACGGCGCGGGCAGTATGACCTCGTCGCCGGGGTTGATTATAGCCTCGCAGGCGTTGCGCAGCGTCTGCTTGCCGCCCGTGGACACCACTATCTGATCGGGCGTGTAGTCCAAGCCGTGATCGCGTTTGAACGTGTCGCAGATCGCCTTGCGCAGTTCGATCGTGCCGGCCACGGGCGTGTACTTGGTCATGCCCTTGTCAAGCGCGTACTTGGCCGCCTCGATTATATAATCGGGGGTGTTGAAGTCGGGCTCGCCCGCCCCGAAGGACACGACGTCCAGCCCCTGTGCTTTCATTGCCTTGGCTTTCGCGGTGATGGCGAGCGTCAAGGACGGTGAGATGTTCTTCGCTCTTTCGGAAATTTCCATGACTGTCTACGTTCTTCTCCTGATCGTAAAAAATATTTCCTCGTCTTTCCCCATATACCCATATAAATAATATCACACCGCCCGATAAAAATCAACCTTTTGACGTACCTGCGGCAAAACTCCGCGCGTTTGCCACGAAAGTGACCGAAAACGCCGCGGGGCACTCCCCCGCGGCGTCTGACGCAGTATGTCGAAAAAGTCGTTATTTTCTCGGTTCGCCCCAGAAGAACAGCGCGACGGTGCCCGGACCGGTGTGGCTGCCGATGGTGGTGCCTATCTCGTATATCTCCACCTTGCCCTTCATCTTGGGGAAACGCGCCTCCACGAGGTCGGCGACGGCGCGCGCATCCTCGATGCAGTCGGAGTTGGAGATGTACACCTTGTCGGCATAGTCGAGCCCGCCCGCGGCGCACTGCTCCATCTTCTCCACTATGCGGCGTATGACGCGCTTTTTGGTGATGACCTTCTCGCGCGGGACGAGATGCCCGGGCGCGTCCATATTGAGCAGCGGGCAGATGCGGAGCAGGCTGCCGATGAAGCCCGAGGCCTTGGATATGCGCCCGCCGCGCACGTAGTATTTGAGGTCGGTCGAGAAGAACCAGTGATGCACTTCCAGCCTGTGCGCCTCGGCGTAGTCGCGCACTTCGTCTATCGTCTTGCCCTCGTCGCGCACGTCAGCCAGCTTATCCATGAGCAGACCGTAGCCCGAGGACGCACCGCGCGAGTCCACCACGTACAGCTTGCGCTCGGGGTACTTGGCGGCCAGCGCGTCGCGCGCGAGGCAGGCGGAGTTGTACGAGCCGGATATGCCGGAGGACAACGTGACGTGCAGCACGTCCTTGCCCGCCTTGAGGAAGGACTCGAAATACTCGGTGTACTCCTCCTCGTTGACCTGCGAGGTGCGCGTCATCACGCCTTCCGCCATGCGCGCGTAGAACTCCTTGAACGGCACGGACTTGCCGAAGTCGTCGGAGTATTCCTTGTCGCCCAGGAAGTAATGAAAGCATACGTATCTTATGTCCCTGTCCTTGTAATGCTTCTCGTCCAGATCGCTGGTCGAGCAGCAGCTCAGAATGAAATCGCTCATGAAATGATCCTCTCTTTTTAACGTTTACTTGGTCTACGGATATAGATTTTAACGACCCGTGTTAAACTTTATATAAATTTTAAAGAGGATTTTTCAACGTTTTTCCTTCATCTTTACCCGTACCGCGCCCGCCTGTTTCTTTGGCCGGACCGATAGAAACGATATCCCCGCATGATCGGCCATCGCAAACAAAAGACCCGCGGGCGCATCAGCGCCCGCGGGAGAGGGACGAACTGCACATGGCAGCCGTGATATATACCGCCGAAAAAGACATTGAAGGTGGTATCCAAGACTTTTTCGGTACGGCGGACAACAAACGTACCAACGTCGTTTATCGTTTTCGTGTCCGGTCGACGGTCAGCCGCGCGTCACGCGGCGGGCCACCACTTGACGTCCGTTTCGTCTTCGATGGTGATGTATCCCCTGTCGGACTCCACGACGCCTATGTTTTCATCGGAATTATCCTCGGAATAGGTGTTGTCGGATATCGTCACGTCGCCCGTCACGTCGGACAGAGATATGTCGACCAAGTCGCTGTCGAACGTGCAGCCGGAGATCGTGCCGCCCTTCGTGTGGAAGAGCTGTACGGACGTATCGTACCCTTCGAACGCGCAGTCCCTTATCTCGAAGGCGTAGCCCTCGCCCACCTGCTTGATGCCGACGGAAAGACCGTCGCTCTCACTGCCGTTGACGAAGGATATCCCTTCGATCGTGATGGACGAGCAACCCGCTTCGATCTCCACGTGTCTGCCCGAAGCACTCTGCTCGGTCACGATCACCGTCTTGCCGGGCACGCCGACTATCGTCAGATCCTTATCGATGTCAAGGCAGGCGGTCAGCTCGTAGGTGCCTTCCGCCATCGTAACGGTGGCGCCCGGGTCCACTACCTCGAGAGCGTTGAGGAAGCTCTCGGTATCCGTGACGTGAGCGGCCGTGACTTCGGACGACTGTACGATCATGCGCTCGCAATCAAGGCAGATCTTGCCGACGTATTCGGTGGTGAAGCCCTGTTCGTCCGTCACTTCCCACGTATACTCGCGGGCGTTCTCTCCGTATTCATGGTCGGTCATGGCGATCGTCACGTCAAAGGACACGGTCTCGCCGTAATCGGTCAGCGCGTACTCGTAGTGCGTCATGCCCTCCGTCTCGCAGGTCGCGTCGGACACTTTCGTCACCTTGTAAGCCGCGTCCGTGAGTACGGGCAGCTCCGCCGCGACGTTCACTTCATCGCAGTTTTCGCAGGTCACGGCCGCGGAACCGACCTCGGTCGCGGTGGGGACTTTCGTCACGGTCGCGACGTAGTCGTGACCGACGGCTTCGTCTCGGACGATCACTCTTTCTTTGCAGTTTTCGCACAGATAGCCGATGGTCTTACCGCTCGTGCAGGTGCCCTCGACCTCGTACACGACGCCCGCTTCCATCGCATTCGCCTCGGGGATGACTTCGACGACGGTGTTTTTCGTGACTTCGGGCATCTCGTGAGGCTGAGTGACGGATAGCACGATGACCTCGCCGCAGTCGTCGCATATGAAGTAGCCCGTTCCGGGAACTTCGGAATCGCAAGCGGGCGTGCTGTTGCCCGAAGGCAGTATGCCGTTGCCGATGGGATAGACCTGCGTATCGTCGATCGCCACGCCGTTAAGGTGGTGCATCGTCTTTTCAAGCGTCACCTTGCAGGTGAGCGTGGTGGCCGTCTCGGGATCGGTATAGCTGTACACCGCTTCGCCTTCGGCCTCGCAGGTCGCGGGCGTTTCGCTCACGAGCCGTACGCTCTCGGGCGCAAGCTCTTTGTGCTCCGTGCCGATGCCGCATTCGTTTGCGCAATGTTTGTCGTAAATGTATTTATCGGACACATCGTCGTACTCCAGCGTTTCCACCCAATCGTGTCCGGTAGCCGCTATCTCTTCCTGTACCACTTTGACGCATACGCCGCACCAATACACGTAGCAGCCTTTGGTCTCGCAACCGGGTCTGACGTAGTACACCGCGTCATGGTCGCTCTCCGCGCTCTCCGTGGCCGACGCGATATCCTCGGCGTCCGTGTACTCCTCCACGTCAGGCATGGTGTGAGGGAATCGGACGTTGACGAGTATGAGCTCGTCGCAATCGGAGCATATGAAGTACGCCTCGTCGCCCTCCGCCGAGCAGGTGGGTTCCACGTTCGCGGGCAGCTCGAGCCCGAGGTCCTCCGACCAATCGTACACCACGGAGTCGTCCATTCTGCCGTACTCGGGATTCATGTGATCGAGCTTGTCCAGCGTTTCGACGACGGTGTACTCCTCGCCGTTGTAGAGACCGGTATACGTTATCGACCCGGCCGCCTCGCAGGTGGGTTCCACTCTATCGACGGAGTAGTTTTCCAGCTCGATCTTATCGGCCGGCGTACCGCATACGGAGCACTTGCCGGTGAGCACGAGTTTTTCGTTCTCGCCTTCGCCCGTCACGGACGCGGTGTAGGCAAACTTGTGGCCGAGCGCGGGCACGATGTCGTCCGCCTTTTCAGTGCATTCGGAGCAAGTGTACACACGATGACCCTCTTCCGTGCAAGTGGCGGCCACGACATATACCTTGCCGTCTTCGAGCGTTTCGGGGATATTTGCCACGCCGTCAACGGGCACTTCCTCCGCATCCGTCGGTTCGGTATGAGGTATGCGCACGTTGACGATTATGGGTTCGGTCACGTCGCACTCCGCGCAATAGAAGTAACCGGTAGCGCCTTCGCTCGCGCAGGTGATGTCGGAGTTGCCCGCGAGCTTGATCTCGGGATACTCGGTGAGACTGTACACTTCGGTGTCGTCTATCTCCACGACGGTGCCGTCCTCGCGGAGCAACTTATGCCCGGTGGCGGGGATATCCACCGTGAAGTCGAACTCCTGACCGTCTTTCTCATATGTATACGTCGCTTTGCCCACGTCGCCGCAGCTGTGCTTGGGCGTGGTCACGGCATACGCATAGTCTTTATCGTTGAGCTTGGGAAGCGTCACCGTGGCGATAATGCCGCAGTTGTCGCAAAGCCCGGAAAGCACGCCCTCCGTGGAAACGGTGGGCTCCGTCGTAACGCGCCACGCCGACGAAGCGTGTCCGATGCCTTCCGTGACCTCAGGCTGGGTGACATCGCCGCAACGCGAGCAGACCTTGACGGTCATGCCGCCGTCTTCGCAGACGTTCTTGCCCTCCTCGACGACGTAAGTGATTTTGTAATCATGCCCGAGCGCGGGTACGATATCCGTTTTCTCTTCCGCGTGACCGCAGATCGTGCACATGAGCGCGGTATAGCCTTCCTCCGTGCAGGTGGGCGGAACGGTAGTCTCCTCGAACTCGTGGTGCATACCGTATTCCACCATGGCCTTGCCGCAGGAATCGCACACGTGCAGATATATGCCGTCCTCGTCCTTCGAGTGCTCTTTTATGACGAGTACCGTTTCGTCCTCGTGAGCGCATTCGTCGCCGAGCGCGGGGATATCCAGCGTGGCGGACGTGCCGTCCGTATAAGTGATGACGAGCTGACCTTTGTCATTGACGGTCATGCTCTCTACGCCCCTGCCGGGATCGCCTTTGTCTCCCTTCTCGCCCTGCTCGCCTTGCTCGCCGGGATCGCCTTTGTCTCCTTTTTCACCCTGCTCGCCTTGCTCGCCGGGATCGCCTTTGTCTCCCTTCTCACCCTGCTCGCCTTGCTCGCCGGGATCGCCTTTGTCTCCTTTTTCTCCCTGCTCGCCTTGCTCGCCGGGGGCGCCGTCCTTGCCGTCCTCACCGACGACAACGCCGAGATTCTCGGTCGTGCCGTCAGAATACGTGACGACAAGCTCTCCGGCATCGTTGACGGCGGTGGACGTTATGCTGCGCTCTCCGCAACCCGCAAAAGTGAACGCGAGCGTGATCACGAGCAAAAACGACATCACGATCGTCATCAGCTTTGCCATAAAACTTCCGATCTTACGATGCATTTTGTTGTCTCCTTATAAATTTTTGTTTTTTTGATGAAGTCTGTCCTGAAAAGCTTTTTCGTATTTTTTTCGTCCGTTACACCTCCACTGTGTGAAGTTTTCGGGGGAGCACGAAACACGTACCCCTTTTATGTAAACCATTTTAACTCATTTGAGTTTTTATGTCAACTGTTTTGAGTTATGTTTTAACTCATTTTTTGTAATACAATTACTCAAAAGAGTAAACTATACCGTTAAGGAACGGGAGGATCGAAATATGGATGTATTGGCGAGGATAGACGAACTGCGGAACAAGAGAGGTTGGTCCGTAAATTATTTGGCCATGGAAGCGGCGCTCACGCAGTCGACGCTCAACAACCTGTACGTAAGGAAAGCGGAACCGAAACTGTCCACGCTGCGCGCGTTGTGCACTGCGTTCGGCATAACGTTGTCCGAGTTCTTTGCCGAGAGCGAGGATAACGACAAAGATACCGACGAAAAAGAAAAAAAGCTCACCGAAGAGCTTACGAAACGCATCGGACAGTTGCCGCTTGCGAAGAAAAAGGCTTTGCTGGAACTGCTTTAAGCTTTGCCCGCTCCCCCAATGTACCGATAAACAAAAAGCCGTTCCGCGTTTTTCGCGACGGAACGGCCACGGCGCCCGACGGCGCCGCAAAATATCGAAAAAAGCGTTTGCGCGATCTTGGGCGCAGACGCTTTTTTTCGTGCGTTCCCGGGCGGACAAGCCCGGGAAGGGATGGTTGTTTGTTGAGCCGCCGCCCGCTCGGGAACGGGCGGGTCAGCCTTGCGCGGCGCGGAGCATGCGGTAATACAGCCCCTTTTCGCGCACGAGCGTTTCGTGATCGCCCTGCTCCACGATGCGGCCGCCGTCCATGACGAGTATGAGGTCGCTGTCGCGGATGGTGGAGAGGCGGTGCGCGACGACGAATGTGGTCTTGCCGCGGCATATCTCGGCGAACGCGGCCTGCACGGCGCGCTCGGTCATGGCGTCCACCGATGCGGTCGCCTCGTCGAGTATGAGCATGTCGGGACGGGCAAGGAACACGCGCGCGATGGTGATGAGCTGTTTCTGACCCTCGGAGAGCTCCTCGCCCTCCGCGGATATCACGGTGTCGTAGCCGTGCGCCAGCGTGGATATGAACTTATCCAGGTGCGCGGCGCGCGCGGCCTCGCGGATCTCCTCCTCGGTGGCGTCCGGCTTGCCGTAAGCGATGTTCTCGCGCACCGTGCCCGAGAACAGCCAGGTGTCCTGGAGCACCATGCCGAACGCCTTGCGCACGTCCGCGCGGGCATAGTCGGAGGCGTCCCTGCCGCCCATGGTCAGGCGGCCGCCCGTGATGTCGTAGAACCGCATGATGAGGTTGATGACGGTCGTTTTGCCGCTGCCCGTCGTGCCCACGATGGCCACTTTCCTGCCCTTGTCGGCGCGGAAGGTCATGCCCTCGATGAAGGGGCGTTCGGGCGTGTAGGAGAACGCCACGTCGTCGAACACGATGCCGTCCACGGGCAGCTCGAGGGGCGCGGAGCCGCCCTTGTCCTCGTCGGGTATGTCCATTATCTCGAATATCTTTTTGCCCGCCGCGCTCGCCGTCTGCAACTCGGCGGTGACGCTCGTCACGTCGTTGAAGGGGCGCGCGAACTGGTTGGCGTACGTCAGGAAAGCGGAGAGCGCGCCCACGGTGAGCGCCGCGCCCGCCGCCGTCGCCCAGCCTTCCGCGCCGCTGCCTATGATGAACAGACCGCCCGCGACGGTCACGACGGCGTAAACGACGTTGTTGACTATGCGGCTGACGGGGTTGACCTGCGCGCCCGCGTACTGCGACGCCAGGCCGCTCTTGAACAGATCGCGGTTCAGTTTTTCGATGACCTCCTCGCTGTCGCTCACGCGGCCGTAAGCGCGCAGGACGCGTGTGCCCGCGATGAACTCCTCCGCCGTGCCGCTCATGCGGCCCATGTTCTCGGACTGGCGGGCGAACGTGGTGCGGTTCTTGCGCGCGATCCACGCCGCGACGAAGGCGGACACGGGCGTGAGGCACACGATGATGGTGGCCATCGCCCAGTTGAGCGTGTACATGCACACGACGGTGACGAGCAGCGTGACCGCGCCCGCGGAGAGCTGGAGCACGCCCTGATACAATCCGTCGGTGAGGTTCTCGCCGAAGGTGGACATGCGCATCATGAGATCGCCGCGCGAGTACTTCTCCACGGCGGGCATGGGAACGGACAGCAGTTTGCGGAAGAGCGCCACGCGCACGTCGCGCGCGGTGAGGTACGCCAGCACGGAGAGCAGCACGTTGCCCAGCCACACCAGCACGCCCGACGCGGTCACGCACGCCGCCGCGACGACGCAGTACCGCGCGACGAGCGCGAAGTCGGTGCCGCCGTAGACGACGCCGTCCACCGCCCTGCCCACGAGTATGGGAGCGATCATGGAGAGCGCGGTGCCGATCATGACGGCGATCAGCCCGCCGAAAAGGTAGTATTTATGCACGAGCGCGCAGCCGAGTATGCGGCGCACCGTGGAAGTGTCGCGTTTGGTCTTCATCCGTTATTGTTCAACCTCCGATATACCTCGCACGACTGTATGAGTTGGTCGTGAGTCCCCAGCCCGACGACCTTGCCGCCGTCCAGCACGAGTATCTTATCCGCGTGTCGCACCGTACCGGCGCGCTGCGATATGTTTATGACCGCCTTGTCGCGGGAGCGCGCGAGCACGCGTTCCATGACGCGCGACTCGGTCACGTAGTCCAGCGCGCTCGCGGCGTCGTCCAGCACGAGCACGGGCGCGTCGCGCAGCAACGCGCGCGCCAGCGACAGACGCTGTTTCTCGCCGCCCGAGAAGTTGGAGCCTTTCTGGAGCACGATGGTGTCCAGCCCGCTCTTGCGCAGCACGAACCCCGCCGCGTCCGCGTCTTCCAGCGCGCGCTGCTTGTCGTCGTCCGTGCCGCCGCCGTAGTCCAGATTGGAGCGCACCGTGCCCGAGAAGAGCAGCGGTTTCTGGGGCGCGAGCGTGACGAGCGAGCACAGCTGCTCGTCGGTGTAGTCGTTGACGTTGTTGCCCGCCACGCGCACCTCGCCTTCGGTGGCGCGGTAGAACCGCGTGAGCATGCCCGCCATGGTGGACTTGCCGCTGCCCGTCGTGCCGATGACGCCCAGCACCTCGCCGCGGCGCAGGGTCAGATCCAGCCCGCCCACGGCGTTCTCTTCCCCGCCGAAGGAGAAGGAGGCGTTGCGGAACTCCACGAGGGGCGCGTCGGGATCGGGCAGAGCGCCCGCGCCTTCCGCGCACTCGGGCAGGTCGAGCACCTCGTTGATGCGCGCCGCCGAGGACAGCGCCTTGGACACCAGCACCATGAGCAAAGATATCGCCATGAGTGCGAGGAGTATCTGCGTGAGGTAGTTGATGAGCGCCACCAGCTCGCCCTGCGTGATCGCGCCCGTATCCACGTCCCCCGCGCCTATCCACAGCGTCATCACCACGGCGATGTTGACGACCACGGACGCGAGCGGGTTGAGCAGACAGGATATGACGGCCGCGCCCGTCGCCGCCTTGCGGTGAGAGTCCGCCGCGCGCACGAAGCGGTCCACGCTGCGGCTCTCGTTGTCGAACGCGCGAATGACGCGCTCGCCCTTGACGGTCTCGCCCGTGAGCTGCGACTCGGCGTCCAGCCGACGCTGCACCTTGTTGAAGCGCGGCACGGACACGCGCATGACGATGACCAGCGCGACGAACACCAGCGCGGCCGCGGCGAGCGAGATATACCACAGGTGCGGCGCGACCACTATGCTCATCACGATGGCGCCCACCGCGATGAAGGGCGCGCGCAGCATGAGGCGCAGGAACATTGCGAAGCCCTGCTGCGCCTGCGCCACGTCCGTGGTCAGACGGCTGAGCAGCGGGCCCGTGCCCACGGAGTCGATGACGCCCGGTTCCAGACGCTGGACGTGCGCGTACAGCGCCCTACGCATGTTGCAGCCGAAGCCCACCGCCGCCTTGGACGCGAGGTACTGACAGCCCAGCGAGAACGCCAGCCCGACCAGGCTCATCGCCACCAGCATGACGCCCGACCAGACGACCGTTCCCGCCGAACCGTCGCCCAGGCCGCTGTCTATCATGTGCGAAACGACGAGGGGCATCATCAGTTCGAGCACCGCCTCCACGAATTTGAGCAGAGGCGCCGCCACCGCCGCGCGGCCGTAGCCTTTGAGATACTTTTTGATCAGTCTTATCATGTATGACCTTTATTTCCCTGTTATTATCATCATATTCTATCATTTACATATATGAGATGTCAAACGCATTGCCGCGCGGATAAACGAAAACGCGCGCGCCGCGCCCGCCGTACGCCAAAAGTACCCTCCCGATCGGGAGGGTACTTTCTTGATGCGTCAGCCGCGCGGCCGTCAGGCTTTCTTGGCGCGATAGCGTTCGGGATGACGTATGCTGTGAACGGTACGCAGTATCAGCAGCACCGCGAGCGCGCCGATGACGATACCGCCCACTATCGTGACGGTGAGCAGAGCCACGCGCCAGGGCGACATGTCGTAATAGATGATCGTGCCCGGAGGGCTGTCCTGCAATACCGCCGAATTGGCGATCGCGTAAGCGAGGCGGTGCAGGGCGTTCCGCGCGAGCGATTTGCCCGTCGCGGTATCGGTATGCACCGCGGGGTTGGTGTCGTTCCAGACCAGCCAGGTATCCGTACCCGCGCGGATCGTGAGCTCGATGAAGGACTCGTTGCCGCTGAACATATCGGTGATGACGACGCCGTTGAAGTTCCACTCTTCACGCACGAGCCTGGTCATGAGGTCGTAGTTGGCGAAAGCGGTGACGGGACCGAAGCAGTTCTGCGCGCCCATCATCGCGGACACGCCGCGCATCACCTTGGTCTTGACCGTTCCTTGGGAATCCGCGGTGTAGCGTATCGTCTTACGCGCCTCGCGGATGGCGATCTCGAAAGGTCGGTTGTAAAGCTCGCGGATGACCTGCTCGTTCGCCCAGGTCTTGAGCCCGTTGGCGCGATTGGTCTCCTGGTCGTTCAGACCGAAGTGCTTGATGTAATCGAACATACCCATCGATGACGTGCCGTTGACCATCGCCACGGCCATCTTGCCGGAGAGCAGAGGGTCTTCGCTGTAATACTCGAACACGCGGCCCTGGAAAGGACTTCTGTGCAGGTTGAACGCGGGAGCCATGCGGCCCTGTCTGTCGCTGAGCAGAGCCTCCTGGCCCATGGCCTCGCCCGCGGTGCGGATGAGGTCGGTGTTCCAGGTGGACGCCATCATGGGCGCCATGCACCATGCCGCGGTGTCGCGGTCGTCGGACGCGAGGCCGTTGCCGTTGTTGAGGCGTATGCCGTTGGCGCCTTCGCAATGGCGGCTGGGCGGGAGCCCGATGGAGTCCACGCCGTTGGTGAAGTAGGACTCCGCGACGAGGATCTGACGGATGTCGTCGGCGTCCGCTTCATAGTCGAGCTGATCGAGCAGGACCTCCCAGTCTTCGTCAAAGAAATCCTTGCCTCGCATGTCCAGCACGGTCAGACCGTTGTCCTCTTTTTCGGCCACGGACTCGCGGTAGACCGCGCTGCCCTCGACGTTGCCGAGCTTGGCGTCCGTTTTATAGTCGAAAGTGTTTTCCAGACCGAACATGGCGGCGAACTTCTCGCTCACTTCCTTGTTCGGGGTCCGCGTGACGGGGAGCGTGTTGTCCCAGTCCGAACGCGTGAGCATGAGGCTCTCCTCCTCCATGTACTCGTTCATGTAAGGGAAGAGGTTGGTGGCGGCGATGAATCCGGCCTGCGCGTCCTCGATGCTCCTTTCGGGGTAAGGCAGCAGCTCGCCGTCGTCGGACATGGCCGACTGCATCTCCACCTCGGCGGGACGAACGTTGTCGTTGTCGTACCAGATATCGTCGTTGTTCGTCCAGACGCGCTCCTCGATGACGTCATGGCTGTTGGCGCGCAGCGTGAAAGAGTACTCCCCTGCTTCGAGGAAATAGCAGCCCGTCGTGCCGTCGCCGTTGTCGCGGGTGTAGCAGTAGGACGCCAGCTCGTCCTTGTCGAACGTGAGCGTGACGGTCTTGGTGGCCTGCGGCTCGATGGTCTCCGTCTTGGCGAACGCCACGAGCGTCGCAGTGGGCTTCTCGATCTTCATCTGTTCGTCAAAGGTCGTGTAAGGCGGATCGACGTACATCTGGACGACCTCTTTGCCGGGCACGTTGCCGGTGTTGGTCACTTCCACGACGGCGGAGAAAGTGTCGCCCTGCGAGAAGGACGCTATCTTCTGCTCGAACGTGGTATAGGAAAGGCCGTAGCCGAACGGATAGGCGACCTCGCCGAGCGACTTGATCGCGCCCTTGCCGTCCAGCTCGCCGTACACGAACCCGTTCGCTTCGATGTCGTACGCGGTCTCATAGTAGCGGTAGCCGTTGTACATGCCTTCGCGGTACTCCACGAAAGGAGAGTTGTCCGCGTTGGTGTAATTGAACTTGCCCCAGTTGTTGTAAGACGGGGTCTTGGTGAAATCGGTCGCGAACAGATCGACCAGCCTGCCCGAGGGATTGACTTCCCCGCTCAGTATGTCCGCCACGGAACGGAAGCCCTGATCGCCGGGATGTCCCGCCCAGATGATGGCGTCCACTTCCGAATCGCCCTGCATCACGGGCGTGAGCTCCATGGGGTTGGACGAGTTGACTATGAGAACGACGCTGTCGCAGCTCTCCTTGGCGAAATCTATCATGTCGCGTTCGTTCTTGGAAAGAGCCAGGAAATGCGGCGTGCCGTCGTCGTAAGCGTCCGCCTTCTTGTCAAGGCTCTCGCTTCCGCTGCGGCTGACGAACACGAGCGCCGTCGAATCGCCCATCTTGTCCAGATCCGACTGCGCGATATCGTCGTAAACGTCCGCTTTCAGCTCGGGTATCTGGTTGTCGCCGCCGAAGGACATGGTGTTGTGACGGCTCGTGCCCTCGGCGCTCACGGGCGCGTCGGGATAGTTTGCATACTTGAACACCTGTATCCAGTTGCCGTCCTCGTCCTGTATGTATCCGCCGAAGCCGCCGTCCGTCGTCAGGCCCATGTCCTCGGGCTGTTTGTCCGCCGCGGCGCCGATAATGGTAAAACCGCCCTCTTGCAGCGCCTGTTCGGGGCTTATACCCTTCTCGGGCGGCGTGTAAAGTATGGAGCCGCCCTCCTGCGTCCCGTTATATATGGGGTGCGCGTATCCCCTGCCGAAAGGCGTGACCGTCTTGTTCCTGAGGGGAAGGACGCCGTTGTTCTTGAGCAGCACGGTGCCTTCGTCGTCCACCTGTTTCATTACAAGCTCTGACGCCGCGGTCGCCTCTTCGAGCGAGCCGTACTTAACGTCATAGTACTCCGTGTCCCAGTTCTCGGTGTTCTCGGGCTTGATCGTGTGGCGCTCGCCCCTGCCGAGCGAGGTGTCCAGCACGCCGCCGAAAATGCCGCCCAGGACGTTCAGCGCGATGAGCACGGCGAGCAGTACCGCCAATATGGGTATCCATATGGCGAGAACGATGCCGTTGCGCATTCTGAGTTTCTCCTTCATCATTGCCTCCGCTTTATTGATCTAAGCGATCGGGAAGCGGTATCCGCTTACCCTTTCACCGTGACCGAGTATAATAAAAAAAGGACATCGTGTAAACACTAATGTCCTGAGTGGTAATTTTTTTGACCTGTCGGTAGTCGCAAAGCTCTCCGACCGGATCATCGGGGCTCGGGGACGGGAAACAGAACGGACACGCGGAACAGCCCGTTCTCCGCCTTGTACGAGAACACTCCGTCGTATTTTTCCGCGATCATGCGTATGCTCTTCAGGCCGTAGCCGTGATATTCGACGTTTTCCTTGTCGGTCACGGGCAGACCGTCCACCGCCTTGACTTCGCCCGCGAAACAGTTCTCCACGCTCATGAACACCTGCCCCGCCACCGGTCGTATGTTCACGCTTATCAGCCGCTTTTCCCTTTCCCGCACGCGGTCGACCGCCTCGACGGCGTTCTCTATCATGTTGCCGAACAGCGAGCACATGTCGCCAGTGGAGATGAAATCCAGACGGCTCGCGTCGGCTATCACCGTCAGTCGGATATCGTGCGCGTTGCAGTACAGCACGCGCTCGGCGAGAAGGGTGTCAATGACTTCGTTGCCCGTCTTGACGGACGTGTCGTAAATGGTGACCAGCTCTTTCAGCTCGTCCAGCGCCACGCCCTTTTCCTCGCCCGCCACCGCGATGTAGTGCTTTATGTCGTGGCACTTGACGTCTATCAGCTCCATGGTCTCCTTCATCTGCGCGTAATGTCGCCGCACCTCCTCGTCCAGCTTGGACACGACGGCGGACTCCCTTTCGACGAACTGATCCTTGATGAGTATGACGTACAGCGTCAGAAGTCCCAGGCAACAGATCATGAGCAGCGCCCGCACGAAAATGTTTATCACCGTGCTGTCCGTGTTGAAGATGTTGCCCAGCGCGTTGAAAACGAGCACGAACAGCAGCGCGGCCACCGCGATGGCGACGGAGCTCGAACGGCTCATCGCTTCCACCGAATAGCGCATGGTACGTCCCGCGAACAGGAAATAACACGCCGCGAGCACGACGGCGGCGCTGACGAGCTGCAACACGATCGTGAGGCCGAACGCCGACGGGAACGGCATCGAGGAATACAGCGCGACGTTCAGCCCCGTCGCGCTTTCCAGTATGAAGAAAAAGCCGTAGTATATGTTCTGGCAGAGGAAGCCGAGCGAGCCCGACACCAGACAGCGCAGAAAGGGCTCCCGATAGCTGTACATCATGGACAGCAGCACGGTACCGAACATGACGAGATAGACGACGATGACCACGCAATTGGTGATCACGACGTCGTTCAGCGCCTCGTCGACGGCATAGTAAGCCAGCGTGGGCAGACAGCTGAAAGCGAGCGCGCCCGCGCGCGACAGAAAATATCGGAGCGCGAACCTGTCCCGCCGCGCGTAAGATACCGAGAAAATGAACTCGCCCATGGACAGCGTTATTATGAATATCCACGAGCCGGTCAGATAATAAAGTATGGGAGGCATGGCGTCACAGACTCCTTCCGCCCTTGGCGAGCCACTCGCTGAACTGCAGCAGAAAGGCCTTCTTTTTAAGACGGCTGATGTCCAGCACGCACCCGTTCAGCTCCACCGTCTGCGTGTTTATGCGTCGGATGTAAGCGGGGTTGACCAGACAGTTCTTGCTTATCGCCATGAAGTCGTAAGGCGCGAGCTGCTCGGACAGCGTCCCGAGCGGGATGCGCGCTTCGAATATCCTGCCGCCCGCCAGATGGAAAGTGCTGATATGCCCCATGACGTCCACGTACATCAGGTCGCGCACCATGATGCGGACCTGGCTCCCTCCGCCCGAAACGAAAAAGAAGTCGCTGTCACGCTGCTCGATCGTGAACAACGCGCGTGCGAGCTTTTGACTGAACTCCGTATAGATCACGGGCTTTTTGATGAACGCGACCGCGCCCACGTCGTAGCCCCTGACCGCGTAATTCCCCATGTTGGTTATGAAGATGATCAGGACGAGGGTATCCACCGCGCGCAGACGCTCGGCCACCGCCATGCCGTCCATGTCGGGCATCTGAACGTCCAGCAATATGAGATCGAACGAGGACGGCTTGAACGAATCGAGAAAGGCCAGTCCGTCGCCGAACACGGAGATCTCGAACCCCACGTTTTTCTGTCGGGCGTACCTGTTCAGAAACTCCGATATCGTGTCCGAATCTTTCTTGTCGTCCTCCACCACTGCTACTCTGATCATTTTTTCTCCCGCCGTCGGGCGACCCGATGAGGATGCCCGCCTTTTCGTATTATATCACGAACCGCATGCGAATGCAAGAGGAAAAACTCACGTATCGCGCCCGCGGTGCGTCGCAACGAAAAACGCCCCGACCGCGCAAGGTAGCGCGGTCGGGGCGTACGTATGTTCATGTGCGCATTCGTCGCGCGGAGCGGGCAAACGTTGTCATTCGCCCGCGTCGGAGGGCGAGCCGCCCGCCGTGCCGTCGTCTTCGTCGGAAGAGTCCTTTCCGCTCTCCGCGTCGCCGGCGCCGCTCATCTCATCGCCGCCCGCGTCCGCTCCGCCCGAGCCGCTCACCGAGCCGCCGCCCGAGGAATCGGACAGTATGCCCAGCATGACCAGCACGGAGGACACCGCGGACACTATCTCGTTGACCACGGGGACGTCGGGGCGCAGGCCGAACGCCTGGAGTATGAGCAGGACGCAGGCCGCGATCGCCATCACGCATTTTTTGGTGATCTTCATGCCGCCTCCTTACCTGCCGTACTCGTTGTAGAGCTTGTAGTAATAGTAGTCGGTGAGCGAGTTGCGTATGAGCGCGTCCTCTCTGACCGCCTCTTTGGCGCGCTCGCGCGAGAGCGTGGAGAGGTAGGCGTGGATGGCGGTGTACTTGGCCTTGTTGACGCCCTCGCCCTGTTCCGCGTTGACGCCGTCGTTCTCGGACGCTTCGAGCGCCTGTTCGCGCAGGTCTGCGATCAGTTCGGCGCGGTCCTCTGCGTCCTTCTTTTCCTGCTCGCGGAGCTTGTTGTTGTATTCCAGCACCTCTTCCTCGCGCGCGGTGCGTTCCGCCGTCAGCTCGTTTATCTTCTCGGTCACGCGCGCGGCGTAAGCGATGTCGAACGCGTCCAGCGCGCGGGTGCGCTCGTTCTCCAGCGCGGCCAGCTCGCTGTCCAGACGCAAACGCTCCTGTTCGGACGCGACCGCGAGGGACGCCATGGCCTCCGCGCGCGCCGAAGAGAGGTCGGCGGTGCGGTTGACGGCTATGCTGGAGCGCGCCAGCCCGCGTTTGAGCGCGTCGTCGTTGAGCGACTTGGACGCCTCTTCATAGTCGGAGTCTATGCTCTCCGCCGTGCGCTCGGCGGACTCCTGCGCGCGCTCGCGCGCTTCCTTGTCCGCCTGCCTGCCCTCTTCCGCCGCCTTTTCGATGGCGGCTATGCTCTCCGCGCGGTAGTCGGACAGACTGCTCTCCGCGGTCTTGGCGATCTCCTCGTCCGTCGGCGCGTCGTACTCCTTGTACTCGTACGTGGGCAGTGGCGGGAGCTCGGATATGTCGGTGCCCGCCTGGCCTTCGTCCGAGTACGCCGCCTCGATCTCCTCCAGCCTTTTGAGCAGTTCGTCCCTGTCCATGGGCTTGTCCGAGCTCAGCGAGTCGTCGTTGTCGTTTTCCAGCGACGCGATGAAGTCGTTGACGTAATCCTCGATGTTCTTCCTCATGCCTGTCCTCCCGCGCGGCGGTCAGCCGCCCTCGTTTCGCTACGTTTCATGATAAAGTTTACCTCCTCTGAGTGTGACCGCACCGTCGGGAAGGGGCGCGAACGCCCCCGAGTGCGGCGAAGGCCCGACGCCCGTCGGACCGTATTCGTAAGTCTGTCCGTTGCGGACGACGTATATATACTCGCCGTCCGGACGTTTCACACCGCCGATCGGACTTCCGACGGCGACGCTTCGGGCGCTTCGCAGACGCATTGCTCCCTCCTTTTGCCGCGCGGCGCGTTCAAGCGCTCGCACAGCTCCGTTATGCGGTCCATCCTGCCGTTCATGACGTCGAGCTGACCGAGGCTGTCCGCCAGCTCGCTGATGACCGCTCTGTAATATTCCTCCCGCCTGCCCGAGTTGCGGATGTGATACACCAGTAGCACGGCGAACACGGCGGAGTAACAGCCGCTCTCTATGAGCGACGAAACGATCTCCATTGTGACCTCCTTGTCAGCATGATCAGGCCGTGACGGAGACGCGCGCGTTCTTGCCGCTCCGCGCCGCCGTCATGGTCAGCACGACGTTCCGTCCCTCGGTGAAGTCGGACGCCGTTATGCGCGCGGTGGCGGAAAGCGCCTCGCGCGTGAATATCTCGTTGCCCCGCCGCACGTACAGCTTGTCGGCGAACGCGATCTCGTCGCCCGACTGCTCGCACACCGACATGTCGGAGAGGTTGCCCACGACGTACAGACGGCGCTCGCCCTGCACGTCCGCCAGCATGAGCCGACCGCTCAGCGACAGGCACTCCCCCGGCGCGGCGGATTGCACGTCGGGCGACACCATCAGGCGGGTGCCCGCGGGCGTGCGCACCACGAACAGACCGCCGCTCTTCGCCAGAAGGTCGCGCACGCCGCCGTCCGCGATCACGGAGGAGAACATCTGCTCGCCCGTGGTCGTGGAGAACAGCCCCGCGCGCGTTTCGGACAATCCGAACACCCTGCCGCGGCAGGGCTGTATGGCGAAGCACTCGGTGGGGACGTCGTATATCGTGTCGCCGCCCGGCAGTCCGACGCCCTTCATCCGCCCGCCCGCGAGCACGTGCAGCGTGCGTTCGGTGCCTATGCTGGTCAGCGCGACGCCCTCTGCGGGCGAAGAGGAGCGGTACAGCGTTTCCCCGCCCTTGCCCGCCAGCACGCCGCTCGTCGCGGCTATGGCGTAAGTACCGTCCTTGGCCACGGAAACGTCCTTGATGCCCGTCATGCTGCGCGTCGCGATCGTCCTGCCGCGTTCCAGCAGCGCGAAGTCGCGGTCCGTCCACAGCGCGAGGCGCTCGCCGAACGCCGCCATGTGCCCCGAGTGCTCGCCGAAGAACGCCTCGGGCGCGAGGGACGTCGGGCTGATGATGACGTCCACGTCGGAAGGGCGTCCGCCCTCCGCGTACTCCGCGTCGTCCACGCTCATGACGTACGGCTCCGAGGGCGACGCTTCCTTGTCCAGCGTCACCGTCACCTGCTCGGTCACCGTTTCGACGGCAGCCGCGCGCACGGCGAGCGCGGGGCTGCCGTTCAGCTCGAGCACGAAGGACGGGGAGTCGGCGGCCGAGGATATCTCACAGCCGTCCTCGCCCCACGCCACGGTCGCGGGATAACTCTCGCCGCCCGCCGACACGGTGAACGTCGCGTCCGACCAGGACGCGCGCCCCGTCACGAGCGCGAACATCTCCTCGTTGTCCAGCCAGCCCTCGGGCGCGTCGAACGCGACGGCTACCCCGACGAGCGTGCCGTTCTCATACGACGTGCCGCTCACCGCGCCCGTCACGAAGGGCGTCCCGCCCTCTTCCGCCGCCAGCCCCACGGCGGTCACGCGCCTGCCGTTCAGCTCGGACGCTTCCAGCCGCGCGGTGAACTGCGCCCAGAGCACGCCGCCCCGCGCGCTCGCCTGAACGACGGGCGTTTTGTATATCGTGGTGCCGCCCGTCAGCACCGCCGCGATGCGTGCGGCGAACTTTCCGCCGCTCGCCATGCACTCCGTTATGCTCATGTGTCCTCCTCTATACGCCCGCGGTCACCGTCAGCGGCAGGAAGGCGAACGCCTCCTCTTCCGCGCGGCGCAACAGCGTGCGACCGTTTTCTTCTATGATGAGCGCGGGCGGGTACGCGCCCTTGACGAACGCCAGCGACCGCACTCCCGCCGAAGCGTGCGAGCGCGTGGGCGCGACGCGCGCCAGCCCGGGCGACAGTCGGGATATCGTGACCAGCGACCCGTCGTAAGTCGCCAGCACGTATCCGCCGTCGCACGCGTCCAGCGCGACCGCTTTCACGGCGGGCAGCAGTCTGCCGCCCGCGGAGCCCGTCGGGTCGATGAGCTCCAGCCCGCACTCCCCCGCCGCCGCGATCACGGGGCCGTCGCCCGCCGCGACGTCCGCGCTTCCGCCCCACCGCGTCGTGAGTGGCGCGGACGGGTCGAACATGTCGTATACCGCCGTTTCCGTGCCGGGCACGACCGCGTAAGTCCCCGTTTCGCCCTCCGCCGCCGCGACGCGCACGGACACGGGCGAGAACGTCGCGCCGCCCGTGGCGAGCGCGATCACGGAAAAGGACGTGACCGTCACGCCCTCGTCCGCCACCGCCTCCACGCCGCCGCTGCCGCTCACGGGGAAAGCCAGCGTGCCCGTCGAACCCGCGGGGACGCTGCCCACCGTCACGCCGTCCAGCGTCACCCGCACGACTCCCTCGCCCGTGCTGGTCACGCTCGCTATCAGCACGCCCGCGCCGCCCTCGTACTCCGCCCGCGTCCCGCCCTCGGAGGGGCAGACGCCGAAGGAGGGCATCTCGGAAACGAGCGCGTTCAGCCTGCTCTCCGTCTCCTCCGCTTTGAGGAGCGCTTCCTTGGCCATGTCCATGGGTCACCTCACCGTGTAGCTCAGTCTGCCCACGCGCGCGCCGGGCGACGAGGAGCGGATGCGGAAACGAAACACCTCGCCCGCGACGCACGTCCGCACCCGCACGGGCGCGTCGCCGCCGCGTATGTTCCACGACCGTTCGCCCTCCTCCGTCTCGACGGTGAGCGTGACGTCGCCCGCCGTGCGCAGCGCGACCGAGGACACCGTCTTGCGCCGACCGGGCATGTCCATGTCGGTGGTGCCGCTCTCCCACAGCTTGTCCATGGGCGTGCCGAACAGCGCGCCGCAGGCGGTCACCTTGCCCGCTCTGCCTTCGGGGGTGACGCCGTACACGTCGTCGCCCACCGCGCACAGCCGATCGAGCGCCACGCGGGAGAGCGTGTAATCGCCCGAGCGCACGTCGTAGACCACCAGCGTGTCGTTGGAACCGTCCTCCGACTCCGTGCAGGCCGCGAGGTAGTACTTCCCGTTCGAGAACAGCGCGCTCGCCGAGGGCGAGGGACGGAACCTGACGCTGCTCAGCCGCGCGCTCGCCGAGTAGCCGTCGAAGCTCCACAACCCGTCCGACGCCAGCATCATAACGACGTCGCCGCACGCGCACACGCTGCCTTCGTATATCCGACCGCCCGCGACGTAGAGATTGGCGACGGAGAAGTCCTCCTGCGAGGCGTACGCCGTCACGCGCGAGATGCCGTGCTCGCGGAACACGTACACGTAATTGAGAAAGTCCACCACTTTGAGCAGACGGCCGCGCTCGTCCAGCAGCTGTATGAAACCGCCCGCTTCGAGGTCGGACGCGTCCCAGTTGGTGGGGTCGAGGTCGTCCGAGAAATACACCGCGTTGGCCTCGCCCGCCGCCGTCGCGAACATGCGCTCGTAGTGCAGCGCGACCGAGGTCATTAGCGGGCTGTCGTCCACCCGCCGCACTTCGTCCACGCCGTTCCACACCGCCATGCGGTCGGTCGCGGAGAACATCAGCACGCTGTCGTCGCCGTACAACCGATACACCACCGCGGAGGGCGGCGAGGTGAACGTCGCGCCCGCCAGCTCGGTGAACGCGCCGCCCGCCTCGGAGTAGCGCACCTTGCCGTCCGCGCCGCAATACATGACGATGTCCACGTACTTTTCCTCGTCGTAGTCGTAGCGCACGAACCGCCAGGCGCTCCACACGTCCCTGCCCGCGAACAGGCCTTCTTCCAGCCCGTAGCCGTCCGTGAGGGCGCCGTCCGACGTGTCGAAACCCAGCACGCGGGCGGCTCCGCCTTCGGGGAGCGCGCCCTCCCACACCCGCATCTCGGGTCCCTCGAACCTGCCTATGAGCCTCCGGGCGCCGCCGCCCGGCATCCTCACTTCATTCATCTCATGAAACTCCTTGCTTTAACGCGCACGGGCGGGCGGGAACAGAGCGCGAGCGCCGATCTGTAACGCCCGTCCCACGTGACCGCTTCGTCCATGCCTTCCGTAATGAAATGCTCCGCCGCCACGCCGTAGGCGAGCACGCGGGGCGAAATGCCGTAAAAGTCCGCCTCGGGGTCGGACATCGCGGCGGGGGCGGGGCTTTCGCCCCGCCTGTACTCGTCCGCGATCTCGCTTACCACGAGGTCGTAATACCGCAAAAACCTGCGCGCGGCGTCCGAGAGCGTCTGCGCGTCTTCTTCGAGCGCGTCCGCTTCGGCGTCCAGACCCGCCATGCGCATCGCGCTCACGATAACGTCTTTGACCATTCCAGCCTCCTCTTTCCTCTGTCGAAATCGCCGCGCAGCTTGCCGAAAGAGGGATTGCGCGTGCGCTTCGCGTATTCCAGGGTACGCGCGTCCAGCGCGTCGTACGGCACGACGAAGCACAGCGTGTCGCCCTTCTGGGCGAAGCTGTGGACCTCGTACCTGTGCCGACGCGTGTTGCGGAACACGCGGTAAGTGTCGTCTATCTCACGCAGCCGCGAGGCGATGAAATACAGGTCGTCCGTTACGGGGCGTAAGTACGACCTGTCCATCAGTCCGTGATGCCCGATATCCTTGCCTGGCCGTTGGGACGGTCGCAGATAAGGTCGCAGTACTTGACCAGCGTGGCGGTGTACACGGGATAGCCCTGGCTCTGACGCAGGATGTTACCGTTCTCCGTTTCGAGGAAACGCCAGTCGCAGAGCTGGTGCAGGTGGAAAGCGGTGGTGTCGAGGATGTACATCGTTCCCTTGGGTACGAAACGGTCGTAGACGAGGGGTATGCCGTTGAAGGACATGCTGCGGAAGCCGCCCTCAAGGTCCATGACGTCTATGTTGCGCTTGTACTGGGACATGTAGTCCATGAACGCGTACTTAACGTCCGCGGACACCGCGATGAAGTCCACCTCGCTGCCCGACTCCGTTTCCAGTCGGTCCACCATGGTCTGTATCATGACCTCGTTGAGCGGGCCCGCGTCGCCCATGATGAGCGGCACGAGCTGCGAAGAGGTGGATCTGTCCACGCCGTAGAGCGGCTTGGTCTTGTCGAATATCGCGCCCAGGCCGGTGATCTCCTTGTCCTTGCTGCCCTGGACGTACACGGTGTGTCCGCTGTCCACGCCCGTGATCGCCTTGTCCACCGTCACGATGCCCGTGCTCCTGTCCACGCTCGTGACGCGCGCGCCCGTCACGACGGGAGTGGTGCCGTTGTAGATGTCCACGACCAGCCCCTCGATCATGTTGCGCACGTCGTCCAGCTCCATGAGCGTGCCGGACACGGCCATGACTTCCGCGAGCTTGCCCGTGCCGTCGCCGTAGAGCATCCTGCCGAGGTTGAACTTGCTCGCTTTGAGCAGGCCGTCCAGCTCGGCGTTGAGCAGGTCGGTGAACGCGCCTCTGTCGTCCGCGGAGGCACGCACCGCCTTGTCGGATATCTCGATCTGGCCGTAGAGGTTCTTAAGCCCCGACACGAACTGGAGATAGCTGTTGCCGTGCGCGGCGGGAAGAGCGCCCGCCTCGTCGCCCGCGCCGATGCCGCCGTTGATGCCCACGGACACCGCCTTGCGGATCTCCTTGCCCCACACGTCCGAGGACGTCTGTTCTATCTTGGTCATGAGGGGGTTGACCTTGGTGTTGAGCAGCTCGGTCACTGCGCCGAGGTATACGCTTTTAAGGGCGTTTTCCGCCGAATTGATAGTCACCATGTTTTCTTCTTACTCCTTTTTTTGAAAAAATAATGTAGTCGTTCGATCTTACGATTTTGGCCGCGGCCGGCCGAGCCGTCAACCGCGGCGGTCGCCGCCCGAGAGCGACAGCCATATCGCCTTTGCTTCCTTGAGCGTCCTCGCCCTGACGGGCGCCGCCCGCGTGGGGAATCCCCCGCCGAGGACGCGCGGCGCGCTCACGCCCTCCGCCTGTCGCTCGGCCCCGGCGCACGTTTCCGCGCCGCCCGCCTTGCGCGTCAGGGCGTCCACCGCCGCTCTGAGAGCGACGTTCTCGGCGGTGAGCCTTTCCAGCTCGGCTTTAAGCTCCCGCCTGATCGTTCTGCGTACTCGCATGACTTCCTCCTTCTTCGGCGGCGCGCGTGAGCGCCGCCATGGTCTTGTGGCTGCGGATGTGCGCGAGCATCTCCTCTTTGAGCTTGCCGTTCCGCTTGGCCTTCTCGCCGAACTCGGCGGACAGCATGAACCGAACGTGCGAACGGATGTGGATGTCGTGCGAATCGATCTCGTCCGCCTCGCCCAGCCCGCCGCGCAGTGCCTCGAGGTTCTCGCGGTCCGCCTTTTCGGCGTGGAGCGTCTGCAGCTCCGCCGCCGTTTCCCAACTGCCGTACCCGAACACGGACAGCAGTTTGTGGCGCGTGCCCGCGCTCAGACGCCCGTCCTCGTCCGCGAGCAGACCGAGATTGAGCAGCTCGATCAGACGCGACTGTTTGCCCGCGCGGCTGTTCGCCGTTTCGGCGGCGGTATCGTATACCACGTCGCATTCTCCGATGTCCGAGCCTTTCCACTCGATGAGCTCCACCTTGCCGTCCTCGCCCACGCAGCGGGTCAGGCGGCGGGTCGCGGCGAACTGCTTGTACAGCCGCAGCACCATCTTTGACACTTCCCTTACCGCGGCGCGTATGGCGTCCGCGGTGATGGTCAGACGGGTGTCGTCCTGATCGATGAGCAGCTGGATGGCGGTGCCGCTGGAGGCGTTGGTGGGTACCGCCGAGGAGCGCATGATGTCGCTCACGCCCGTGATGACGTTGAACTCCTCTTCCAGCTTGGCCTCTTCGGACGCGAACACGGAAGGCACGTTGCCCTGGTCCAGCATGTGCGGTTCGCGGCTGCCCTGGCGGTAGACGACCACCGAGCCGGGCCGCAGACCCTCCGACTCGAGCAGGTCGGTATCCACCGCGCCGTCCTCCACCGCCATCACGCCGCAGCAAATGCGGTTGATGAACTCGTGCTTGCGGTTCTTGACGGCGTTGTACGCGCGTTGCACGGGTATGGCGCGCTCGATCATGGACGAGCCGAAGAACGTGCCGGGCACGGTTACGGCGTCCTGCTTGACGAAGGGGAAGGTGCGCGAGCCGTCCAGACCGTTGACGTAGGGCAGCGGTCCGTCGTGCAGCACTTCCCCGCCCGCGACGATGACCAGCCTGCCGTCGGGGCGGGACGCGGTGGGACGCTCGTATCGCTCGATGAGCAGCGCGCAGTCGTCGCGCTTGGCGCGGACGGGCGTGAAGGGCATGTTGTCCGCGAGCGGCGAACGCTCGGGCGCGGCCAGCTCCACCTCCTCCGTGGCGACGGTCACGCCGTAAGCGTCCTCGATGTCCGACACGGGCAGAGCGCGGGCATGGATGATGGAGCGCACCTCGTCCAGCCCGGCGGCGTAGAGGCTGTCGGGGTAGATCTCGTAGGGCGGCACCGCCGTCACGGACACGTCGCCGTTCGCGCCGCCCTCCCACGTCACCTTATAGAACGCGCTGCCCGTCACCTCGCTCCACAGCGTGGCGCGCGAGATGACGTCCGACGTTTCCAGGCGCGCGGTCACGGCGGAGAGTATCTTGGTGGACGCGTCCGCTATCTTGAGGTCGGCGTCGGACGCGGACGCGGGGCGCACGCTCATGACGGGGCGCACGGACGCCAGCTTGGCGAGTCGCGTCTCCACGATGGGCGCGATGTGGTTGTACACCTGCCGCTCCTGCCACGAGTAGTCGGGCGGGACCTCGGCGACGTCCATCACGGGCGTTATCTCGGCGAACTGCTTGCCCGCGAGAAAGCAGGCGTTGAGCGTCCACTGCGCTTCCTGACGTCGGCGTTCGTCGCGGCGCCGCTCGAAGTCCTTGCGCACCTCGGAGGCGAGCCGCTCGTTCTCCCGCGCTTCCGCGCGCTCCTCCGTGCGCTCGGCGCGGTCTTTCATGCCTCCACCTCCCCCGCGCTCTTGCCGTCGCGCTCGCCGAGCGTCTTGGCGCCCAGCTCGCTCAGCTCCCTGAGGCAATCCGCGCATATGTGCAGACAGGCGCGCACGCCCGTACGCCCGGGCGTAAGCGTGTAAGCCGCGCGTTTGCCGCACGCGCCCATTTCGCAGCGTATCTTGTACTTGCATTGAGTGATGTTCATTGCTTATCCTCCTTAACGATCTTTTTCGCGAGCAACGCCAGCAGGCGGTCGCGTTCGCGTTCGAGCTCCTCTTCGGTGGGCTCGCGCGCGTCGCCCCGCATCTCGAGCAGCAGTTTGATGGCGGTCATGTCGGGCGGGACGTCCTTGACCGTCACGCGCGTCCTGATCTCGTGTCCCTCCGCGTCATACTCCGAACTGCGCTCTTCCGCGGTGTAACCGTACGCCCGCTTTTCCAGCGCGCGCATCAGTTTCCTTTCATCGGACATACTTCCTCCTTCTCATGGCGAGCTTTGCCAGTCTGTCCTTGTCCTTTTCTATCTCGGTGAGCGTGCGCGGCAGGGGCTTGGACGCGGGCTTGGTCATCAGGTAATACCGCAGCTCGTCCAGACAGTGGTCGTCCCGCTTGACGGGCTTTTCCCCGTCCCCCCACGAGTACCCGCCGAACTCGCGTATGAGATTGGGGCAGCTGCGGAACACGTACAGCTTCGGCACGCCCTCCTCGCCTTTGAGATAGGACTTGACGGTGTTTATGCCGCTGTAAAGGTCCTTGCACACGCGGGAGTCGGCGAGTATGCCGCGCTCCGCGAACAGCTCGCTCACGCTGCGCATGCCCGACAGCGTGCGCTGGTCGGCGGCGCTGTCGATGAGCGCCTCGTACCTGCCCTTGGAGTCCGACCGCCAGCCCAGCTCCTCGCACTTCTCGCGTATGCGCGCGGCGTGCCAGTCCACGTCCTTGCCCGCGGCGTAATGCTCCGCCACCACGTACACCCTGCCCTCGGGATCGGCGGCGTACCAGTGACAGGACAGCGGATTGTGCAGACCGGGGTCGATGGAAAGACGGTCCTGCCACTCGGGCGGCACGGGAAAGGGATCGACGACGTGCACGCTCTCGTCGAACTCGGGATACACCAGCCCGCCGCGCGTGGCGAACCTGCCGTAACGCCGCGTCTCCAGCACGTCGGCGGACAGCGACGCGGTCAGCCTCGCCACCTCGCCCGCGTCCAGGTAGGGGTTGTCCGCCCATTCCATGAACTCGCACCACACGTCGGGGTCGTCCGACATGTATATGCGGTCGTACACGAACGTGCGGCCTTTCAAGGGCGTCATGGTGCCGAACAGCTCGCCCTTGCGGTCGAAAACACGCATGCGGCATTCGTCGTACACGTCCTCGGGCGGCTCCTCGTCGAACCACACGTAGTCCAGACTGGTGCCCTGGAACTTCTCTCGCCCGCTCTCGCAGGACTTGAAGCCTATGCGGGAAAGCCCGCCGAACACGTTCCTGACGCTTATGTAGTCGATGACCCCGCCCTCGGGCGCGGAGGACCTGCCGCTCACCATCACCACGTCGGCTATCCACTCGCGTTTGAGATAGGACAACACCTTGCGCTGGGCGACGTCGCGCTGGACCTCGCGCGTCAGCGACACCACCCACCCTTCAGTGGGCTTGTTGGGCTTGTAGGGGTGTATGCCGCGCGCCAGCCACACCGTCTCCACCGCCCCGCACTCCGTCTTGCCGCTGCGGTTGCCCCCGAACACCCAGCGTTCGCGCTTGTCGCACTTGTGGAAGGCGAGCTGCTTGGCGTGAACGAGCGGCGGCGCGTTGTACCTGTCTATACGATTGTTGCGGTGCGCCGCGGCGAGCCTGCGCTCGGTGGCGATCAGCCGCGCAAGTAGTTTTTTTTCGTCCGTATCCATCACGATCCTCGCATATCTTTCAAATTCCTCACTCACCGAAGTGTTATACTCATGCGGATGAAAGTCTGGGCATTACTCGCATCCGTGCTGGTGCTGGCGACTCAACTGCCCGCGCCCTCGTATGCTCTCGTCGCGGAGAGCATACCCTTTTACGTGTTCGACGGCGTATCCTATACCCGCCTTTTCATGCTGCCCGCGACCTACTTCGTGGCCGTTGAGGAGAACGGCGAGGACTACACGCGCGTGACCTACCTCGATCTCTCGGGCTACATCCGCACGGGCGACGCCTCCGAAGTGGACTACGAGCCGGAGACCAAGTACGCCACGGGCGGCAAGGTCCTGTTCGACCGCGGCGTGGCGTCCGTGTTCCTCTACGCCGACCCCGTCCTTTCCAACGTCCTCACCGCCGTGTCCGTCACCGACGAGCTCTTCCTCTACGGCGAGGCGGGCTACGAGAACGTCTATTACTGCCGCGCCGTCACCTCCTCGGGCACCCTGCGCGGCTACATCGGCCCCGACGGCGTGACCGTCTCCCTCCCTCCCGACAACGTCATCCGCCCCGTCGACCCGCCCGACGACGGTTCCATAGACGCGGGCGGCGAACTCCCGCCCGTCACCGAGACCACCACCCTCGCCATCCCCGTCGAAGTCATCCTCTCCATCAGTCTCGCCGTCCCCGCCTTCCTGCTGGTGTTTTTGCTGACAAGGAAAAAATAGAACACTATCTCGGGCCGATTGTTTGCCTCCAACATACACGCTCCCGCGTGTATGTTTCGGCAAAGCCCGAACGCCAAAGGAATCTATTTCGCGCCGATTGTTTGCCTACAACATACACGCTCACGCGTGTATGTTTCGGCAAAGCGCGAACGCCAAAGGAAGGTCGGACATACTGTCCGACCTTGTGTTTTTAAATTCAAGACAACGATGTTCACGGCGGCGTGCCTTGCGTGCCGCCGCTCTGCATCGTTTTCTTGGACTTTCCCTCCGCTCGGCTCATAGCCGCCGAGCGTCGATATATGGTCGCTCAGTCGGCAAAGCCATCCTTCGCTTCCATAGTGAGCCTTATGCGCGTTGCGCCGTATAACGGCTTACTTGCATAAGCCATAAAACGAAACCGTATAGAACAGATGGATCCGCGTAAGCTCGTTACTTGTCAAAACGTGTGTAAATGGTGAGTAGAACCGTCATGCGCACCTGCGGTGCGCATGACGGCCTCGCCTTTTTCCTCCGCGGAGAGGCAGAGGTCGCGGACGCGGCGGAGGGATAAGCCCGTTTCGCGGGCGATCTCCGCGTGGCTCTCGCCGCGCGCGACGCGCGTCAGTATGTCCGCCTCATCCTTGTCCATGACCGCGCTCATGCGCCTGCAAAGCTCCGCCAGCTCGGCCAGCCTGCGCTTCTTCTCTATCAGCTCCAACATCTTCTCTATCAGCACGCCCGTTTCGGTGCGCATGTCCAGACCCAGCCGCTCCAGCTTCCTGTCCAGCTTGCGCTCCGCCGCCGCCAGCCGTCCCCTCGCCCGCCACACGGCTATCATCTTCTCATTCATTCCATACTCCTTGGGTGATTTTTTAGAACATAGGTTCGATAACAGGCATACTATAACACCCTATTGTGGACAACAGTCTGTCCACATTAGCGAGGAATTTCAAGGAAAAAATAAAAAAATTTCAACATTTTCACGATCTTGTCCGATGCGTGCACATAGTGGCGGCGGGATAAAAGACACTATCGGAAACATGGCCGCATGTCGATATGGACACATGAAAAAAAGCTCGCCGAAAAAGTCGGAAAGCGGGCGCGCCCACGCGCGGAGAGCGCCGCGACGGCGCAAGCTTCGGAAAAACACACGCGCCCGTAATTGACAAGCGGGGCGGTTTGGTGTACAATCTATACGAAAAAAGGAAAACAAGGAGGCGTTTTATGGCGCTCAAACAATTCAAGGCGGAGAGCAAGCGATTGCTCGACCTCATGATCAACTCCATTTATACGAACAAGGAGATCTTTTTGCGCGAGCTCATCTCCAACGCGTCCGACGCGATAGACAAGTTGCATTTCATATCGCTGACGGACGCGGCGGCGCGCAGGGACTTCGGCATCGTCATCGAGGCGGACAAGACCGCCCGCACGCTGACGGTGCGCGACAACGGCATAGGCATGACGGCGCAGGAGCTGGAGACCGACCTCGGCACGATAGCGAAGAGCGGCACGCTGGACTACAAGAAAGCGGGCACGGACGAGGACGCCGCCGGGCTGATAGGACAGTTCGGCGTGGGCTTTTATTCCTGCTTCATGGTGGCGGACGAAGTGACGGTCATCAGCCGCAAGTACGGCGAAGAGGGCGCGAGCGTATGGAAGAGCTCGGGCGCGAGCGGGTACTCGATAACCCCGGGCGAGCGTGACGAGAGCGGCACGACGGTCGTGCTGAAGATAAAGGAGGACGGCGACGAGAAGTACTCGGACTATCTGGATTTCTACACCATACGTCGGCTGGTCAAGCACTACTCGGACTACATCCGCTACCCCATCACGATGTCCTACGACAAGCCCGTGGAGGGCGGCACGGAGCCGACGGTGGAAACGCTCAACTCCATGACGCCCATCTGGAAGCGTCGCAAAGCCGACGTCAAGCAGGAGGAGTACGACGCCTTTTACATGGACGCGTTCTCGGACTACCGCGCGCCCGCGCGCACGATCACGGCGAACATCGAGGGCAACGTGTCTTACACCGCGTTGCTGTTCATCCCCGCCGAGCCGCCCTTCGACTATTACACCAAGGCATACAAGCGCGGACTGAAGCTGTACACCAACGGCGTGCTCATCATGGAGAACTGCGAGAAGCTGTTGCCCGACTGGCTGGGGTTCGTGCGCGGCGTGGTGGATTCGTCCGACCTGTCGCTCAACATCAGCCGCGAGATGTTGCAGCATGACCGTCAGCTCGCCGAGATAGCCAAGAGCCTGGAGAAGAAGATACTTTCCGACCTTGCCAAGTGTCGGGACGACGCGCGCACGGATTACGAAACGTTCTTTTCCAAATTCGGCATAACGCTCAAATTCGGCGCGTACGAGTCCTTCGGCGCCAACCTGCCCAAGCTGCGCGACCTGTTCGTGTACGACACGGCGGGCGGCAAACGCGTGACGCTCAAAGAGTACGCCCAGTCCATGAAAGAGGGACAGAAAGACATATTCTACGCCGCGGGCTCCGACCTCGCCACGCTGCGTTCCCTGCCCCAGGTGACGGCCGTCGCCGCCAAGGGCTACGAGGTCCTGCTCATGACGGACAACGTGGACGAGTTCGTCGTCAAACTGCTGGACAACTACGACGGCAAGAAACTGCGTTCGGTCGCCGCCGAGGACCTCGGCATCGAGAGCGAGGAGGAGAAAGCGGAGTCCAAGGCCAGCGCCGAGGAATCCAAAGACCTGCTCGAAGAGGTGAAGAAGGCGCTCGGCACGAACGTCAGCGAGGTGCGCCTGTCCAACATGCTGGGCGATTACCCCTCCGGCCTGTCCGCCAAGGGCGAGCTGTCCGTGGAGATGGCCAAGGTGCTGTCCTCCATGCCGGGCAACGAGAAGATACGCGCGCAGTACGTGCTGGAGCTCAACCCCAAACACCCGCTGTTCGCCAAGGCCAAGAGCCTGCTGGAAACGGACAAGACCAAGTTCGGCCGCCTGTGCGTGCTACTCTATACCGAGGCCATGCTCACGGTGGGCATACACCCCGAGAACCCGGGCGAGTTCGTCCGCCTCGTCAACGAATTCCTCGTCTGACGCGTAAGGAGCGTAGATGGCAGTCAACGGAAAAGTCAAGGTGGTGCCGCCCAAGCTGTCCAAATTCGGCAAAGTGCTGTGGACGATAGACGCGATATGGGGGTTCGCGTCCGTCATCATGTTCCTCGTCTACACGCTGAACTTCTACCGCAACACGGGTTACGTCGTCCCCTCGACGATAGGCTTCGTCGCGTGCGGGGTATACGCCGTGCTGCTGACCGCCCTGCTCATCGCCCGCGCGCACGACGCCAAGGACAAGACGGTCAAGCGCGGCAAAAAGACGGCGGCGCGCACGTTCAAGTACATCACGTCCGCGCTCAAGATAGTCATGATCTTGCTGACCATGATAAGCCTTCTCGCCGCCGCCGACGACTTTTCGGACATCGCCCAAGCCGTGTGGCAGAGCGTGTCCATAGTGTGGATAGTGCTGTCCGTCGCGCTCGACCTTCTGCTGCTCGCCATATCCCGCCGCATAGCCGCGATAAAGGAACGCGCCGCCGAGCGCGTCGAACGCGGTAAAGCAGCGCTGAGCGCGGGCAAGGACGCCCTGCTCACCCCCGTGCGCGCCGCGCGCCGCATCTTCGGACGCGACCGCGCCAAGAACGCCGAAACCGCGGCGGCGGACGACGCGGAGGAAGCGGCGGCGGATACGACGGACCCCGCGGACGGGCGTGTGGATATCGCGGATGAGGACGTAACTCCCGACCTTCCCCGCTCGGGCAAGCGCGACAAGCGGCGATGAACGCCCCGACGCTCAACCAAAAAGTTCAAACGACATAAAAAAAACAACGGCACGAGCCGTTGTTTTTTTCTGGATATGGTTGTTTTTTCGGGATATATACGTTCACGGCGAACGGCGTTTCAGGCCGTTCGAATGCGTTCTTTGAGTTCCTGCATGCGCGTATCCAGCGCGTAGACCTGTTCGGCGCAGTCCTTCAGCTCGGCGACGATGCGGTCGGCGTCCTTGACCTCGCGCTTATACTTCATGCCGTGCTCGAGCGTCGCCCAGAAGTCCATCGCGATGGTGCGTAGCTGCACTTCCACGCGCACGATGTTCTTGGTCTTGGAGAAGAACACGGGCACTTCCACGATCATGTGGTAACTGCGGTAGCCGTTGGGCTTGGGGTTCTTTATGTAGTCCTTGACAGTCAGGATGTTGATGTCGTCCTGTCGGCCGAGCATCTCCGCGACGGTGTATATGTCGTCGATGTATTGGCAGATGATGCGCACGCCCGCGATGTCGTTGAGGTTGGCGTTCATGCTCTCCACGCTGAACGGCACTCCCATGCGGCGCATCTTGCCGAAGATGCTCTCGGGCGTTTTGACGCGGCTGTATATCGCCTGGATGGGGTTGCGCTCGTGCGTGATGGACAGCTCGTCGTTGAGCACTTCGAACTTGGTGCGCACTTCGCGTATGGAGCAATGGTACAGCGTCATGTACCAGCGGAACTTACGCAGGACCTTGACGAAGTCCTCCGTGCCGCTGTCCATTTTCAGCTCTTCGGAGAGCAGCTCGCGCAGTTGCTTATAGGAATCCTCGGGCGTCTGAAGTTTGTTGTTGTCCATGTCCTGCCCTCGTCAGCGGACCTCGTCCGTACCCGAGAACACGCGGCGCATGACCCGCACGTGTTCCAGCATGTCCGAGATCCCCTCGTCAGAAAGGCGCGCCGTCAGCTCCAGTATGCGCGTGAGCTTAAGCCGCACTATGCTGTCGATGACCTCGCGGCCGGCGTCCGTCAGGCACACCAGCACTTCGCGGCGGCTGTCGGGATTGACTGTGCGGTCGATGTAGCCCGCGTTGGCCAGCCCGTCCGCCAGACGCGTGGTCTGCTGTTTGGAGATGCCCAGCGCGGCGGACAGCTTGTTCATGGGCATGCTGCGTTCGTCCCCCAGGAGCACGAAAAGCGCAAGACATTCCTGCGAAGTCATGCGGCCGGCTCCCTCGGGCGTTTCGATGGTCATGAAGTATTTACGGAAAGCAGGCGCGAACGCGACACATTCTTCGACGATCTGTTTCAGCGTTTCTTCTCTCTGCATCATTACCTCCCCCGTTACGTTCGTCGGGATACGTATTACATAATATATTATCGTCAATAAATCTTAAACGTATATTAAATTACCGTTTCGCGCGCTCCTTTTATGCGCGCCCCGCGTTCCGCGACCTCCGTCTGAACAGAGAGCGCCCCGCCGTAGCAACGGCGGGGCGCTCTTTTTACTCATTTTTCTTTACCGCTTTTACGGACGCGCGACCACTATCGTGATGCTGTCGTCCTCATCCGTGAAGGACACCGTGCCGTCCGGCTCGGTGCCGCTCTCCGTTTCCAGCCGCTCATACACGTAGATGTCGTGATCGTTGGTCATACCGTAACCGACGTACGCTTCGTAATGCTTGCCGTGGCCCTTGATGTACTTGAACGTGGCGGGCGTGTCGGTCACCGTCTGCCACTGCGTCGCGTAAGGATACGCGCAGCCGTACACGTACGTTTCGTCATCCTCGACGAGGTACACGCGCAGGTCGGAGTATTTCTCGTCATCGCCCAGAGCGGACGCGTCCACGCTGATGCTGACGTCGATGGTGTCGGCGGCGAACGCCTCGCCGTAAGCGACCACTTCGACGTTTATGGATATCACGCGGTGGCTGTCCTTATCGATGACCGCCAGCGTCGTTTCGCCCTCGCTCACCTTGGTGCGGTCGACGGTGAACTCGGCGGTGTAGGCGTAAGTTACGTCCTCGCTCTTCATGCCCGTGAGCGCGTCCGCGGGGATGACGGACTCATCGGTGGACACGACCTCGGCCTGGGACATGTAATTGCCCACCTTGTTGTTGAACACGGGATCGGTCCCGAAGGTCACCTCGAACGTCTGCTTGGCTGTATCGTTTTCGGCGGCCACGGACAACGTGTCGGTCGCGCGCACCCAGCCCATGCCGTCATCGGCGTTGAGCACTTCCACGCCCGACGTCTGTGCGGTGACGGTCACGTTCTCGCTCGGCATGACGAAGGTGTACGTTCCGCCCGAGCCCGAACACTCGGTGCCGTTGGCGAGCACCTTATCCACGCCGATGAAGGCTTCCGAGCTGACGGTCACCGTCACCGTGGTGCCTGCGGTCGCGGAAAATCTGTCCGCGCTCAAGTCGTAATAGTCGCCGCTCTCGCACGCTATCGTGTATATGGCGTCGGGATCAGAGCCTCCGCCCGTACCGTCCCCGCCCGTATCGCCGGGTCCTCCGCCGCAAGCGGAAAAGACGAGCGCGAGCGCGAGTACCGTCGAACAGAGCACTGCCATAAGAGCAACGTGTCGGGATAAGCGATGTAAGCTATCTTTCATATGGCATCGACCTCCTTCATGAAGTTCCTTTTTCTTCATTATATCGCCCCCGCGCGCGTATTACAAGCGTGCGTGCAAAAATTTTCCGTTTCGGTCACGCGTCCGAAGACGTACGTCCGCGCAGCGTGGCGTAGCTGTCGAACGCGACGTGCCTGCCCTTGTACGTACCTTCCAGCCGCAGCCCTATCGCCTGCGGGCCGACCAGAGCGAACTCGGAAACGTCCGCGTCGGGACTCGTCTGCCGCACGTGCGACACCGCCAGCGCGAGATACGCCTCCGCGTCCACCGTCACGGTATCGCCCGACACGGTGACGAGCGCGGCGAGGTCGGATATCGCCACGCGCTCCAGCTCCCAGCTCATGCCGCCCGCGCGCGCGGAGAACTCGACGTACGACCCGCTTTCCGCGAGCGTCAGACCCTCGCAGGAACCGAGATCGTAAGTGAGCGTGACGTCCCCGTCCGCTATCGAGCCGCTCACGCTCGGCGCGTCCGAGGGCAGGACGAACACCTCGTCCGACGCGGGCGTCGTCACGGGCGAATCGCCGAAGCCCGTCAGCCGCACGGCCAGCTCTGCTTCCGCGCGCGTGCCGTCCCCGAACGCGAACGCCTGATCCTCGGCGGTCACGTCCACCCAAAGGAGCGCGCCCGCCGCGTCGTAAGTCGCCTTCACTTCCAGCCTGCCGCTCTCCGCGTGCGCTCCGTCCAGCAGATCCGCAAGCTCGCGCGCGCTCTCGTCTCGCTCGGCAAGCGGCGTGTACGACAGCTCCCGCAGGCTCTCGCGCGCAGAGGCGAGGACGGACGCGTAATTGTCCGCGTAGTCCGTCGCCCGTCCGATATATCCGTTGAGCGTCATGCCCAGCTCGCCGTCGCCGGGCGCGGGCAGGCCGAACGCGCACATCATCGCGTCCAGCATCTTTCGGGGCGCGACCCCCGAGCCGACGAAGGTGTCCGCCGTTATCGCCAGCACGTCCGAAAGCGTCATGTTGCCCGAGAACAGCTCGCCGACGTTGTCGAACACGCCGAGAACGTCCGCGTCAGTAAGCGATGCGGGCGGCTCCGTCAGCGCCGAATGCGCGGAGGACAGCAGGTCCGTCAGTCCGTCGGCGTCGTAAGAAAAGGTGAGCGTCGCCCCGCTCTCCGTGCGTTCGACCGTTCCCGCCTCGCCCGTCTCGTACCCGCCGAAATCCGCGAGCGCGTATATCAGCTCCACCGCTTCGCCGCCCGTCGCGGTCAGTCCGCCGCCCATGCCGAGCAGCGCGGAAAGGTCGCCCGTCGCCAGCCGCGTCAATAGCGTCGCCGCGTCGGCCAGCTCCTCGCCGTACCGCCCGATGACGTACGCGTCCACGTCCTCGTCGGCGCGCAACGCGCCCGTTTCCTCGTCCTCGAAGTACGCGATGCTCTCCTCGCCAAGGCCGACGAAGAACTCGCCAGAGTGCGTGAACGTGTCCTCGCCGCGCGTCAGCGCGATGCGCACGGCGTCGCCCCGCATCATCACGCCCTCCGAAGCGTCCAGCGCGCACGTCAGTCCTTCCGCCACGATGACGAAGTCGCCCGTTCTCAGCTCCCCGTCCGCCGTCAGCGCCATGTTCCCGCCGCCGACGAACGCGTCCGCCAGCCGCGCGAGCAACGCTCTTTGAGAGAACGCGTCCGTCTGTCCGCTTCCGTCCCCGTCGGTATCGCCGTCCGTGTCGCCGTCGGAGCCGCCGCCATGGCCGTCGTCGGGGTCGGTAGGTCGATCGTCGCCCGTGCCGTTTTCGGGCGGGTCGCTCGGCGGCGAGGACGGCGTTTCCGCGCACGCCGAAAGGGCGCACGCGAACAGCGCGAACGCGATGATGAGCGTAAGGATGATGATAAAGCGTCTTTTCATGTCATGTGCAAACGTGCGCATATGAGCGTGCGTGCGCTCGGAGGGCTTCCCCCGCCCGCCGCCGCACATATGTCGCTACGCGTCCGAAGCAGACCGTGAGCCGGGTGTGTGCCCGGCTCACGTATCGCGGCCCGAAAAGGGTCGCCCGTTATCAGAAATAATACACGTCCGTGGTCACGTTGCCGTAGGAGTCGCGATGCGTACGGTTGCAGGTCATGGTCTCGAAGTCGTGATCGGTGTACTCGTATTCTTCCCACCAAACGACTCCCTGTTCGTTGCGTTCACTGCGCGAGCTCATGATGCAACGTATATCGCCGCTCTCGGTCTCGAAGTACTCATAGAACTCCGTGTAGCTGCTCGTATCGCCGTTGGCCTGCGTTTCGGTCCCCATTGTCGTTACGCTCGTATAACGGCCGTCCTCGGCGCAGGTATATTCGACCGACGATGTGTTGCCGTTGCCGTCGGCATACGTATTGTCGCTGTATTCACGGACCGTGATGAGGTCGCCCGCGAAAGCCGCCAGCTCCGTTTCCGTAACGCTGCTCCAACCGCTCGAGGAAGTAATTTCGGACCGCATCACTTTCGACACGACCTCGTCGCCCTCGTACGCGTAATCGCACGAATCGAAGTAGGTTACCTCTTGCCCGCACACGGTGCATGTGTCCGTATGTCCTTCACTGACCATATTGCCGTGATCGTCAAACACGGGTTCGGTAAAAACGGTTTCGTACTTGTGCGCGTCCTGTTCGGTCAGCTCCAGCGTCACCGTCGTTCCGTTATCGCCGAATACGTAAGTCTCGGTAACGGAATACAGGCACGTCGTTTCGTCCAGGAGCGTGCGATCGCGGGTGAGCTCGTAAGAGAATCCGCAATCCGCGCATTCGTAAGAGGTCACGATGCGCTCGTGGCCGTTCTCCGTCACGTCCTCCACCACGGTCTCCGACATATTGCACTCGCACCTGAAGGTACGATCGATAGTCTTGCCGCACTTCGTGCATTCGTTATAGGTCAGTTCCGAGATTCCGCATCTCGCGCCGTATTCGCTCAGATCGTACACGTGGAAGACCGTGTCGTGTTCCACCGTATATCTGGTCACGAGCTCGTCGCCGCAGTTGGCGCACACCAGGACTTCCACGTACTCCTCGTCGCACACGTCGGTAAGGTTGCTGCGCGACTCGTCGAGCACGTAATCGTGTGAATCCGCGATCGTGTACGGCACGTCATACGTGTCGCCGCAAACGGTGCAGACGTACACGTGCGTCCCATAGTCGCCGCACTTCGTGGGCGTCACGCCCGCGTCCTCGTCGAGCACGTAATTATGGTCCACGTCGAAGGTTATCGCATAGTCGAGCGAGCTGCCGCCCACGGGAACGAAACTCACTCGGACGGCGTATTCGCACGCCTCGAGGCCGGGAAGCATTTCCGCCGCGGCGGCCGCCACATCGGCTTTGGATATGCGCACGAGATCTTCTATGTTCTCATCGAATACCGCGAATTCCGAACCGAGATCGGTCTGCTGACGCATGCCGTAGTCGTCCGTCCATATCGCGCTGACGTGTATGATGAAATCGTTGCCCGTACCGTTGTAGTAGCTGATAATGTAATCATCGTCGCTCGGCGTACTGCCGTCGGGGAGCTGTCTGCCCGTGTAGTCCTCGAGTATCAGATCGCCGTTGATGCCGGTGTCGCTTTCCAGCCCGCAATTATCGCACACCCACACGCCTTTGTCGTCATCGTATCCGAAGAAGTGGCCCGAAGGAGGCACGGCGTTGTCCGAAAGGACTTTGTCTTCCACCATGCAGTAGGTCAGTTCGTGCTCGGGACGCGAGCAACCGTCGGATACGGTAAACACATCATTAAGATGCCACTCTTCTTCGTACTGCGACACCATTCTGCCTTTATCGTACGTCGTTACCGTGCGACGGCAGTTTTCAAAGTCGTAATCGTACTCGGTGCGGTCGTCGTACCTAGTACCCGACGCGTAGACATCGCTCTGCTGCGTATAGAGGTAGTTGGAGTATGCGATACCGACGCGCGGCTCGCCGTTGTACTCGTATTCTTTGATGTAATCCAGATAGGCGTAAGAGCCGGAATGCGATTCGCCGTTCGCGTACTCGCTTTTCTCGGAGAACGAGTGGTAATCGAACTCCAGCCCGCCGTACTCATAACCCATCTCTATGTAGGAGACCCTTTCCTTGTAAGAGTCGACGTCCTCGATCACTTCGGTAGTCCGCGTGTACTTGATCTCGCCGTCGGCGTCGTACTCGCGCTCGAAGAGGTTCTCCTCGTAATAGTTGCCGCACACGGTGCACTCGTAGCGAGTATCCTCAAAGACGATTCTGTCCATGTCGTCGTACCGCAAGTCGTGCTCGGTCCTCTCCGTCGTATGCTTGTGATCGCCCGTGTACGACTCGTGAGGCAGCCTGAACAGCACGGTGTACGTCTGTTCGCCCTCATCCCGATCGAGGATGAGGATGTCGGTGTGACGCACTTCCCTGCACTCCTCGTCGGAGGTGTAATAGGAGTCGATCACGTACGCGAAACCGCAATACGGCTCGTTCACCACGCACTCGTGCATCTCGTATTCGTGGAACGTTCCGCCCTCATCCCGGCCGTAGTTGCCGACGGCGTAATCGCCGTCTCCGCTTTCTTCGACGTACGTGTTCCTGCCGCACGCGCAGGTAAGCACGGTCAGCGTGTCGCCGCAGTCATGCGTGAACGCCCTTTCGGGAACGGCGACGTGGCCCGTCTCGACGAGGGTGTACTCGTCGCCGCACTTGGAGCAGGCGTAAGTCACCTTAACGCCGTCCGAGCAGTCCTCGGAGCCGCTCATTAGCGTCGCGCTCACGGGCGCATACTCGTGATGCTCGAAGTTGTACACCAGATAGAAGCTGTCGCAGCCGGGGTTGACGCACTCATAACGGTCGTAACCCACTTCGCCGCACTCGTCCGCGACGACGCTTGCTTGCTCGTTCAGCTCGTAAACGTGCGCGCTCGTCGTCTGGACCTTGCTTTCATAGGCGTTGTTGTCGTAATAGAACACCAGGTCGTTGAGGTAGACGTATTCGACGTCGTACTTCTCCGTTTCCGTCACGGGCCCGCTCGTGCCGAGCTGCACGTCGCCGTCCATGTACGCGAGAGCATACATAACTTCCAAGAACTCCGCGCGCGGCGCGGTGACCATCACGCGCTTGCGGTCGCCGCAGTCCCTGCTCGCGATGATCATGTGCGCGCCCGACAGGTCATAGACGTATGTGGTGCTGAGCACTTCGCCATACTTGACGACCGTGCAGGGACGGCCGTTGTATACGCCCTCGTATCGATCGGAAATGAATCGGCCGCCCTCTTCCACGGTGCGGCGCACCTCGACTATATTGCCGTCATCGTCGCTCACGAACGTGAGGACGGACGAGCCGTCCGTTACCGTCGTGCCGTCCGCCACGCGCATATCCGCGAGGAAGTCGCGCACCTCGTCCGCGACGTCCGACATGTCGAATGCGGGAACGCCGTTGGGCAGGATGGTGACGCCGCCGTCCAGAACGACGCGGTATTCGTGCATGAGCACGCCGTTATCGGTGGAGTAAGAGCTGTAAACGTATTCGGTGTCCGAAAGGACGAGGCTCAGCCCGACGAACGTGCCGTCCGCCGACGTTTCGAATGCCAGGTTCGCGCCGTCGCGCATCGAGTCTATCACCTTGTCGAACTGCTCCGCGATGACGTTGCCGCTGCCCGCGAGCATCTCGTAGAGCGTGGAGGCGCGGAACCTGTCGATGCCCGACTCCGTTTCGGATATGAGCCGCTCTCCGTCTTCAAAGACATGCGTCATGCTCACGATGTAGTCCGCCAGCGTCATGTCCAGAGCCTCGGGCGGGAACAGATCCGCTTCCATGTCCATGGGCTTGCCCGTCACCAGCTCGTACGCCTCGCTGACCACGGACAGTATGTCGGAGTGGTCCAGCCCGCCGTCCGAAAGCATTTCGAGCACGTCAGCCACTTTGGAATCCAGCGCGTCCAGCGTCGTCTTTTCCAGCGAGTCGAAAGTGCCCTCGCCCAGCAGATAGTCTATCGTTTCGCTGAACGGACGGGTATCCATGTAGACGTTGAGCGTATCGAGCAGACCCGCGTCCAGCGTGAACACGTAACCCGTTTCGGATATCTCATGCACGAAGAGTCTGGACAGCAGCGAGTCGGCGTACCGCGTCACGTCCTCGCCGTTGACGGACAGGAAGCCGTTCAGCATGGGCAGGACGTCGCTCTTCAACAGTCCGAGCATGTAGGCAAAGTCTGCGTAGTCCACGTCGCTGCCCATGACCGATGCGAGCACTTCGGTGAGCAGGCTCGCGTCCGCGGTGATGTACAGCCGTTCGCCCGGTTCGGTGATGCCCACCGCGGTGTTGGTGCTTGCGCTGTCCGCGATGACGTACGCGGTGTTGTCTTCGATCACCGCGCGGGCGGTGTAGACGTCTTCGGTCCCGTCGTAAGCCGCGTTGGAATACATCGTGACGGTGCCTTCGCCGTAGCCGCCCAGCGTGCCGTCCGCGGCTATGCTGACATACAGCTCGGGCAGGTCGATCTCATAGTACGTTTCGTAGGAGTCGTAGGCGTTGCCTTCCGCGTCGTAATTCTCCTGAACGTCGGTGAGCCGCACGCCGTCCAGTCTGATCACCCACTCGCCCGTTTCGATGCTTTCGAACAGGTTGAGGAAGAAACGGTCATAGGCGGGGTTCTTCTCGCCGCAGCGCGTGCAAGCGTCGTAGTCGTAAGCGTGGCCGAGCGCGGCGACGTGGTCGCCCTGACGCCCCGCGTCGCAACGGGTGCACTCATACACGGTGTAGCCGCCCGCATCGCAGGTGGGCGGGACGACGCGCACCGCCTCGTAGTCGTGGCCGAGCGGGTCGGTGTAGTCGAAATACTCCGTCTTTCCGCACTTGGAGCAGGTGTGGTACGATCTGCCGCCCGCCTCGCAGGTGGCGGGAACGACGGTGGTCGCGCCGTAGACGTGCATGCAGCCCGCGCCGCACACTTCGCACACGCCGTCCGGTCCGTACGTATGCTCGCCCGTAGCGATCATGCCCTTGGCGCCACACACCTCGCAGACCTGATCCTCGCCGCAGGTGGCGACGGGGATGTTCCAGTCATGCCCCGTTGCGGGGACTTCGGTATCGTTGTAAGAGTACGCGCAGCGACGGCAGACGTGCGAGGTATGCCCCGCTACCGTACAGGTGGGCGGGACGACCGTCGTCACGTAATCGTGGCCGAGAGGCGACGTTACGTCGTAGACGCGTTTCATGCCGCAGTTACGGCACTCGCCCACCGTGTGACCGCTCTCCGTGCAGGTGGCGGGTATGACGGTCTCCGCGAACGAATGGCTCTTCTGCGCAATCGTCACGGTATACTTTTCTCCGCACGCGACGCAGCCGTATTCGGTGTAACCGGGCGCGGCGCAGGACGCGGCCACGCTGTTCGTTATCTTCCAGCTGTGGCCCGTCGCGGGAATACGCACGGTGTAGGAGAAGTTGCAGCCCGCGTTACGGCAGGAGTACGTGGTCGAGCCGTCCACCGTGCAGGTGGCCTCGCCCCTGTAAGTCACCTGGAAATCGTGACCCGTAGCGGGGATGTCCTTGCGCTCGACTATCTCGCCGCAGCGCGTGCAGACGGTCATCTCGTAGCCCGCGCTAACGCAGGTCGCCGCCTTGCTGCTCCTGACGGTCACGTGGCCGTAGATGGCGCAACGCTGAGCGGGCGTCAGCCGCGTGACGGTGTAGTACGAGAAATGTTTCGTTTCGAACACCGCGTAGCCGTTCACGTAACGCGCGGTGTATTCGGATATCTTGCCTTCGTCGTCTATGTAGAGCACCGCGATGTTGTCGGGGTCCTCGCCTTCCGCCAGCTCGTAAGGTATGCTGACGGTGACAGTGCCGTCGTTGAAGGACGTGATGGGAGTGTCGCCCGAGGTCATGGTGAAGTCGTAGACCTTGTCGATGTCGTAGTCCGAAACGTCGATACCCAGCCCCGCGACGTCCTCGTCTGTGAGCGCGGAGGCGGAAACCGTCACGTCATCCATGCCGTCCAACGCCGTCTTCGCCGTGTCGTCCATGGCGATGGACGCGTCTTTGAGCTCTATCTCGCCCGCGTCCGCGAGCGTGGAAGCGGACACCGTGGCGGTCGTCTGATCCTTCATCGATACCGTCGTTTTGACGGCGTCGCAATATTCGCAATGATAAGTCACCGTGCCGTCCGCGGCGCGTCCGTCGGCGTCCTCCACCCACTTATGCGCATCGGGGTCGGAGTACGTTTCCGTGTAACTGTCCCCGCAGTCGCCGCAGACGTAAGTCTTTACGCCCTCCGTCGTGCAGGTCGCCGCGCGCGTTATGCTGCCCGAGTAGGTGTGCAGCACGACGACTTCCGTCTTTTCGTCCTTGACGTCGCAACCCTCGCGCGTGCAGTGCGCCACCATGGTCACGGTCCTTTCGCAACCGTCGACGACGGGCTCGCCCTCCGCCACGTACTCACCGAACACGTGCCCGAGCGGAGCGCCCGTTTCCGTCTGCCACTCGTCGTGGCACATCGAGCACTCGTATATCGTCACTTCAGGTTTCGTGCAGGTGGCGGGCGTAACGCTCTTGACCTCGTAATCGTGCGCTACGGCGGGCAGGCCCGTGGCGTCGCAGCCCTTACGCGTGCAGACCTGACCCGTCGTGCAGGTGGGCTGTTCGACGTTCCACAGGTGGCCGAGCGGCGCGACGTCGTCCGAGTCGTAATAATATTCGCAACCGGGATTTGTGCAGGTGTGGCGCGTGTAACCCGCCGTCAGGCAGGTGGCGGGAACGACGTCCTCACGCAAGTTATGATCCGTCGCGGGGATGACAGACGTCTCGGTGTACGAGCAGCCGGGGTGGGTGCAGGAACGCGTGAGCGTGCCGTTTTCCAGACAGGTCGCCGCCTTGGTCACGACGCCGTCGTCCAGCTCGTGGCCGGTCGCCCTCACCTCGTCGGTGATGCGCTCCTCGTCGCAACCGTCGCGGTCGCAGTAGTGCAGCGTGTAGCCCGACGTCGTGCAGGTCGCTTCGACCACACGCGTCTTCATGTCATGTCCGAGCGGCGCTATCGTGTCGTCCTCGGTGGCGTCGCAACGCGTGCAGCTGTGCGTCAGCACGCCCTCCGTCGTACAGGTGGCGGCCAGCGTCACCACGCCCTCGTCCATGTCGTGGCCGAGCGGCGCTATCGTGTCCTCGGTCGTATAGTCGCAACCCGCGCGGCGGCAGACGTAAGTCACGCGGCCTTCCGTCGTACAGGTCGCCTCCAGCGTCACCTCGCCTTCGTCGAGGTCGTGGCCGAGCACGTCCAGCGTTTCCACGTGCACGTCGCCGCAGTCCTCGCACGTGTATTTGACCTCGCCTTCCGTCGTACAGGTCGCTTCGCGCACCACCTGTCGCGTGACGTTGGCGTGGTCGCGTTCGCCGCCGCAGGCGAACATCACCGCCGCGCAAGCGAACACCGCAAAAGCGAGCAAAAAAAACATTATCGCCCTGCGTACCATCCTTATGATCCTCCCGAGCCGTGCTCATTACTCGTCACCGCGCAGTGTGCGGTGACCGACGCGCTTAACGCGCGCATGAACTTTGTAAACTATCGTTCATATGGATATATATGTTCATATATGCCGAATAGCACATAAACGACATTTCGGTCATATCGCTTATATATCACGTCATTTTAATTATACCACTCATATCGCCGCCTGTCAATACTCTTTCACTCTACTCTTGCTCATTTCGCCCGAGCGCCGCACGAAAAAAGAGCGCGCCGCATATGATGTAATGACTTCACAAAAGGAGAACGAATGATCATGTTTGGTTTTTTCGGATGTTGTCGGTGTTGCGGCAAATGCCGTAACGAGCGCGAAAGCTGCGGTAACTGCGGACGGACGTGCGGCACGTGCGGGTCCTGCCCCGTATGCCCCGGCCGCCCCGTGCCCGTACCCCCTCTTCCGCCCTTCCCTCCGACCCCGCCTTTCACGCCCGCGTCACCCTACACGCTGCTCATGACGAGCGGCGGTCAGACGCTGACGGTAAGCGCGGCGGCGGGTGCGAGCACCGCGAGCGCGCTGGTCGGAGGCACGAGCGGCACCGAGGGTCCCGCGTTCGGTTCGCCCGTCGCGCTCTCGCCCGAGCAACAGGCGGTCGCGGCGATAGTGCCCGCGGGCGGTTGCGTGCGGTCGTTCACGGCGAGCTGGATAGCCTCCGCGCCGCCCTTGGGCGCGGTCGCGGGGCGGATGTACGCCGCGCTGTTCGCGGACGCCTCGGGCAACGGCGTGTACTCGCTCGTCCCCGGCAGTCTGACGCGGCTCTCGGGAGTCGTGGACGGCACGGTGACGGCGGGCAACGTATTCGTCGGGACCTCGCGCCCGCGCAGCGTGCTGACCGCGGGCAGTCGTCTGCTCACGATGTTCTACATGCTGGACAGCGCGGGCAACGCCTCTCTGACGGGTTACGGCAGCGCCGCGCTGACGCTGTGACAACGCTCGCGTGGAGCCTGCGGCGGGCGGGGCGATGCCCCGCCCGCCGCTCTTTTTTCGTCATACGCTTGCCAGCGCGCGGCGGGTGTGATAGAATAGCGGTATGAACGACATGAAAGACACGGTCGTCGCGCTCTCCACGCCCGCGGGCAGGGGCGCGATCGCGATAATACGCATGACGGGCGCGCACTCGGAAGAGATACTGCTGCGCGCGTTCCGACCGCTCTCTGGCGGCGCGCTCACCCCGCGCATGCTCACGCTGGGCGACTTCGACGCGGACGGCGCTACCGACCGCGTCATGGCGGTGGTGTTCCGTGCGCCGCATAGCTACACGGGCGAGGACATGGCGGAAGTGCATTGCCACGGCTCGCCCGAGATAGCCGAGCGCGTCATACGCGCGCTGGTGCAACGGGGCGCGACGCCCGCCGAGCCGGGCGAGTTCACCAAGCGCGCCTTCCTTAACGGCAAGCTCACGCTGGACGAGGCGGAGGCCGTGGGCGACCTCATAAACGCGCGTTCGGGCGCGCAGATAAACGCGGCGTACCTCGCCATGCGCGGGGGCGTCAACGCCGCCACCGACGGCATCTACCGCCGCCTGCTCTCCGTGGTGGGCGCGTTCGAGGCGGCCATCGACTACCCCGAGGAGGACGTCGAGGAGCAGACAGAGGAAGAGGCGCGCGACGCGCTCGAATCCGCCCGCGACGAGCTGGCCGCGCTCGCGGAAACGTACGGGCGGGGCGCGAAGGTACGCGGGGGCGTGCGCGTCGCCATCATAGGCGTGCCCAACGCGGGCAAGAGCAGTCTGCTCAACAGTCTGCTGGGCAGGCGGCGCGCAATAGTCACGCCCAACGCGGGCACGACGCGCGACACCATCGAGGAGTCCTATGAGTACAAGGGCGTGCTGTTTACGCTGGTGGACACGGCGGGCCTGCGCGACGCCGAGGACGAGGCGGAGCGCGAGGGCGTGGAGCGCAGCGCGGACGCGGCGCGGACGGCGCACGTCGTTTTGCGCGTGACCGACCTCACCGCCCCCGAGCGCGCGGACGCGGAAGTGACGGGGCGCGTCATCGAGGTGTACAACAAAACAGACATCGCGGCGGGAGACGTCCCCGAAGGCGGCGTGGCGGTATCCGCGCTGACGGGCGAGGGCGTGGAAGCGCTCAAAGAAGAGATCTACAAGGCCGCCATGGGCGCGGACACGAGCGGCACGGTGCTGACCACGGCGCGGCATTACTCGCTCGTGCTGGAAGCGCTGGCGGACATCCGCGAAACGCTGGACGCGATGGGTTCCGTCAGTCTGGACTGCCTGCTCGTCCCCCTGCGCGCCGCCGCCGACGCGCTCGGCCGCATCTCGGGCGCGAGCGCCACGGAAGACGTGATAAACGAGATATTCTCCAAGTTCTGCGTGGGCAAGTGAGCCTTCCCTTTCCCGAAACGCCCCTTTTTCGTAAGAAAGCGCGGCGCGGATCGCGGAGACGAGCGGACGAAAGAACATAACGACGAAAAACGAAAACACGGCGCTTATAGAAAGCGTCGTGTTCTTCATATGCGCATATGTCTTTTACGCCCCGCGTTCAGGAGCTTTTTGCCTTTTTGTAACGGATGATCAATACGTTTATGTCGGCGGGGGTCACGCCGGGGATGCGCGAGGCCTGACCGATGGTCAGCGGGCGGACCTTGGTGAGCTTTTCGCGCGCCTCCATGCGCAGACCGTGCATGGAGAAGTAGTCGAGGTCGGGCGGGAGCGGCGTGTCGCCCACGCGCGCGGCCTCGGCGCGCGCCTTTTCCTGGCGGTCGAGGTAGCCCGCGTAACGCACGTCCGTGAAGAACTCGTCCGCCTCGAAGGGCGTGAGGAAGTCCAGCCCGTTCCAGTACCGACGCACGACGTCGGGCGTTATCTCGGGGCGGCGTATGAGCGCGCCCAGCGTCGCGCCCGATTGGGGCAGGTCGCGGCCCGTTTGGGCGAAGATGTTCACGAGCGCGTCGTGCGGCAGGCCGACGTCCAGCAGAGCGCGCGCCTTTTTGAGGTGCGCGAGCTTGCGTTTGAGCAGGCGCATGCGCTTCTCCCCCGCCAGCCCCGCCTTGTAGCCGTACTCGGTCAGGCGCACGTCGGCGTTGTCCTGGCGCAGTCCGAGGCGGTATTCCGCGCGCCCCGTCATCATGCGGTAAGGCTCGTCCGTACCCACCGTCACGAGGTCGTCTATCATCACGCCGATGTACGACTCCTCGCGTTTGAGTATGAGCGGGGGCATACCGCGCAGCGCGAGCGAGGCGTTCAGCCCCGCGACGATGCCCTGCGCCGCCGCCTCTTCGTAGCCCGACGTGCCGTTCACCTGGCCTGCGAAGTACAGGCCCTTTATCTTCTTGTATTCCAGCGTGGGATAGAGGTCGAGCGAGTCGATGCAGTCATACTCGATGGCGTAAGCGTCGCGCATGATCTCCACGTGGCCGAAGCCCTCTATCGTGCGGTACATCTCCAGCTGCACGGACGCGGGCAGGCCTGTGGAAATGCCCTGGACGTACATCTCCTTCGTGCCGTCGCCCTCCGGCTCGAGAAAGAAGGAGTGACGCGTCTTGTCGGGGAAGCGCACGATCTTGTCCTCGATGCTGGGGCAGTATCTCGGACCCGTGCCCTTGATGGTGCCGTTGTACTTGGGCGCGAGGTGAAGGTTCTCGCGTATGACCTCGTGCGTGCGCTCGTTGGTGTAGCCGAGGTAGCACACCTCGCGGGTGGCGTCCACCTTTTTGGAGAGCGCGGAGAATGAGTAAGGCTCCCGCTCGCCGTGCTGTACTTCCAGCTTGTCCAGCTCCACGGAGTCGCGGTGGACGCGCGCGGGCGTGCCCGTCTTGAACCGACGCATGGCGACGCCGCATTCCAACAGGCTATGCGTGAGGTGCGAGGCGCGCGGGAACCCGGCGGGGCCTTGCGGGAGCTTGACGTCCCCCACTATTATCTCCGCGCCGAGGTACACGCCCGAGCATATCACGACCGCGGGCGCGAGATAGGTCAGACCCATGACGCTCTCCACGCCCCGCACCCTGCCGTCCTCCACGAGCAGGCGTTTGGCCTCGCCCTGACGCAGCGTTATGAGCGGTTCGTTCTCCAGCACGCTCTTCATGTAAGCGTGGTATCTGTATTTGTCTATCTGCGCGCGCAGACTGCGCACGGCGGGGCCTTTGGAGGCGTTGAGCATGCGCAGGTTGGTCAGACACTTGTCCGCCGCCACGCCCATCTCCCCGCCCAGCGCGTCCACTTCGCGCACGAGGTGGCCCTTGGCGGTGCCGCCTATGGAGGGGTTGCACGCCAGCCAGCCTATGTTATCCAGCGACACGGACAGTACCAGCGTGCGCAGTCCCGTCCGTGCGGTCGCGAGCGCGGCCTCGATGCCCGCGTGTCCCGCGCCCACCACTATGCAATCGTAATCAAGTTCTTTCATCTCGTTCCTCTGTCGTCCGCGAGCAGCGTGACCGCCCGCGCGTCCGCCCGCGCGAACGCCTCTTCTCCCACATTGAGCGCGACGTTCGACGCGCCCTCTATCTCGCCGTCGCCCGTGGCCAGCCGCACGCGGTATTTCCCGCCCGCGTACTCGGACGACGTGACGACGCCGCGTATGCCCTCGCAAGGCTCCGTCGTCACGCTCACGCCCTCGGGCGCGACGGCGACGAGCGCGCGCGTTCCCGCGGCCAGGCCGCGCGTGTCAACGGCTACCTTTTGTCCGCCCACAAGCGCGCCGTCCGCGGCCACCACGCAGGGCAGCATCGATCTGCCGCCCAGGAACGCCGCGGTGAACGCGTCGGGCGGGCGCTCGAACAGCGCGGCGGGCGCGCCCGCCGCCACCACTCTGCCCGCGCGCATGACCACGGCGAGATCGGACATCCCCAGAGCCTCGCTCCTGTCGTGAGTGACGTACACGAACGTCATGCCCACTTCGCGGTGCAGCCGCGCCAGCTCCGCCTGCATCTCACGGCGCAGAGCGGCGTCCAGCGCACCGAAAGGCTCGTCCAGCAGCAGCACCGACGGACGGAGCGCGAGCGCGCGCGCTATGCCCACGCGCTGTTTCTGCCCGCCCGAGAGCGTGGTGACGTTGCGTTTTTCCATGCCTTCCAGCCCCACGAGCGCGAGCGCGCTTTCCGTGCGGGAACGCACCTCGGCGCGCGTCGGGCGCGCGCCGGGCCGGCGGGCGATGCGCAGACCGAGCGCCACGTTGTCCCACACGTTGAGGTGCGGCAGGAGCGCGTAGTCCTGGAATACCGTCATCACGTCGCGCTCGTGCGGGGGGAGGTCGGTGACGTCCCGCCCGTTCATGAACACGCGGCCCGTGTCGGGGCGTTCCAGCCCGGCCATGATGCGGAGCAGCGTGGTCTTGCCGCAGCCCGAGGGACCGAGCAGCGAGGTAAGGCTGCCCTTCTCCACCGAGAAGGACACGTCCTCCGCAGCGACCACGTCCTTGAAGCGTTTGCCCACGCCTTCCAGCGTTATGAAATGTGCGTTATCGTCCGTCATACGCGCATATTATAGCACACGGCGGCGGCGGGCGCAACCGTAAGCGGGCAAAATACGGAAAAACGCGGCGAGTCGGGCGCGGAAGTTTGACATGACGGGCGGATAGTAGTATAATGCCACTATAAACAAAAACTACAATCGAGAGGATAGAACTATGGGCAAAAATCTTACGCAGGGCATAGAAAAAGCTCCGCAGCGCTCGCTCTACAAAGCGCTGGGGATGACGGACGAAGAGCTGAACAAGCCGCTCATCGCGATCATCTCCGCCAAGAGCGAGATAGTACCCGGACACATGCACCTCGACAAGGTGGCGGAGGCCGTCAAGGCGGGCGTTTACGCGGCGGGCGGCACGCCCTTCGTCATACCGTCCATCGGCGTATGCGACGGCATCGCGATGGGCCACGCGGGAATGAAGTATTCCCTGCCTTCGCGCGAGCTGATAGCGGACAGCGTGGAGGCCATGCTGATCGGCCACGCGTTCGACGGCGTGGTGCTCGTCCCCAACTGCGACAAGATCGTACCCGGCATGCTCATGGGCGCGCTGCGCGTCAATATCCCCACGGTGGTGTGCTCGGGCGGCCCGATGGAGTCGGGCGTGGTGCACGGCAAGAAAGCGTCGCTGTCCACTATGTTCGAGGCGGTGGGCGCGGTCAGCGCGGGCAAGATGTCGCTCAGCGAGCTCAAAGACATGGAGAACAAGTGCTGCCCCGGCTGCGGCTCCTGCTGCGGTATGTACACCGCCAACTCCATGAACTGCCTCATGGAAGCGCTGGGCATCGCGCTGCCGGGCAACGGCACCGCGCTCGCGGTCAGCTCCGACAGGATACGCCTTGCCAAGGAAGCGGGCAAGACCATCATGAAGGCGGTGGCGGACGACGTCACGCCCCGCATGATACTCACGCGCGAGGCGTTCGAGAACGCCATCGCGACGGACAACGCCATCGGCGCGTCCACCAACAGCGTGCTGCACCTCATCGCGATAGCCGCCGAGTGCGGAGTCGAGCTGACGTACGACATGTTCGCCAAGGCGTCCGCAAAGACGCCCAATCTCTGCAAGCTCTCCCCCGCGACCGAGTACGACATGGACGCGCTGGGCAAGGCGGGCGGCATCATGGCGGTGCTCAAGCAGCTGGGCGATCACGGCCTGATCAACGGCGGCGTGCGCACGGTGAGCGGCAGGACGCTCGCGGAGGAGTACGCCGAGTCCGAGATACTCGACCCCTCCATCATACATACGGTGGAAGAGCCGCTGTCCCCGACGGGCGGCCTGGCCTTCCTCAAAGGCAACATCGCGGAGAACGGCGCGGTCGTCAAGCGCAGCGCGGTGCGTAAGGAGATGCTGACGTTCACGGGTACCGCCAAGTGCTTCGACAGCGAGGAAGAGGCGGTCAGCGCGATCATGGCGGGCAAGATACAGGCGGGCAACGTCGTCGTCATACGTTACGAAGGCCCCATGGGCGGCCCGGGAATGCGCGAGATGCTCTCGCCCACGTCCGCGCTCGTCGGCATGGGTCTGGACGCGTCCGTCGCGCTCATCACGGACGGCAGGTTCTCGGGCGCGACCCGCGGCGCTGCCATCGGCCACGTGGCGCCCGAAGCGGCGCAGGGCGGCAAGATCGCCATCATCAAGGACGGCGACAAGATAAAGATAGACATCCCCGCGGGCAAGCTGGAGCTGGAAGTGAGCGCAAAGGAGATCGCCGCGCGTCTCAAGAAGCTCAAGCCCAAGGATTCCAACCCCACCGGTTACCTGCTGCGCTACGCGCACCTCGTCACCAGCGCGGACAAGGGCGCAGTCATGAAAAAGAAATTCTGAGGGAGGACATCGCACATGGGAATGACACTTTCGCAAAAGATACTCGCGGCGCACGCGGGGCTGGATAAGGTGGAAGCGGGTCAGCTCATCACGGCAAAACTCGATCTCGTGCTGGGCAACGACATCACCACCCCCGTTGCGATAAACGAAATAGAGAAACACGGGGGCGGCAAGGTCTTCGACAAGGGCAAGATAGCGCTCGTCATGGACCACTTCGTCCCCAACAAGGACATAAAGAGCGCGGAGCAGTGCAAGCGCTGCCGCACGTTCGCTTACGCCCAGGGCGTCGAGAACTACTTCGACGTGGGCGAGATGGGCATCGAGCACGCCCTGCTCCCCGAAAAGGGACTGGTGGGCGCGGGCGACCTCATCATCGGCGCGGACAGCCACACCTGCACCTACGGCGCGCTGGGCGCGTTCTCCACGGGCGTGGGCTCCACCGACATGGCGTACGGCATGCTTACCGGCACGGCGTGGTTCAAAGTCCCCGCCGCGATAAAGGTGGTGCTCACGGGTAAGCCCGCGCCCCACGTTTCGGGCAAGGACATCGTGCTCCACCTCATCGGCGAGATAGGCGTGTCGGGCGCGCTGTACAAGTCGCTGGAATTCGTGGGCGACGGTTGCGCGTACATGACCATGGACGACCGCCTGACCATATGCAACATGGCGATAGAGGCGGGCGCGAAGAACGGCGTGTTCGAGTGCGACGACGTCGCGCTGGAATACATGAAGGGCCGCTACAAGCGCGAACCGCGCGTGTACAAGGCGGACGCCGACGCGGTCTACGAACGCGAAGTGGTCATCGACCTCGCCGCGCTCAAGCCCACCGTTTCCTTCCCCCACCTGCCCGAGAACACCCACACCGTGGACGACATACCCGAGATAAAGATCGATCAGGTGGTCATCGGCTCCTGCACCAACGGCCGTATCTCCGACCTGCGCGCGGCTGCGAAAGTCCTCAAGGGCAGACACGTCGCCAAGGGCGTGCGTTGCATCGTCATACCCGCCACACAGTCCATATACATGCAGGCGATGAAAGAAGGCCTGCTCGAGACCTTCATCACCGCGGGCGCGGTGGTCTCCACCCCCACTTGCGGACCTTGCCTGGGCGGTTACATGGGCATACTCGCTAGCGGCGAGAAGTGCGTCGCGACGACCAACCGCAACTTCGTGGGTCGCATGGGCGCGGAGGACAGCGAGATATACCTCGCGTCGCCTTACGTCGCCGCCTGCTCGGCGGTGCTCGGCCGTATAGGCACGCTGTAAAAGGAGAACGTCATGGAAAAGAAAGACCTGCTCAAAGGCAAAGTCCATAAGTATAAGGATAACGTCAACACGGACGAGATAATCCCCGCGAGATACCTCAACGACAGCTCCCCCGCCGCTCTCGCCGCGCATTGCATGGAGGACATCGACAAATCGTTCGTGAAGAACGTCCGCGCGGGCGACATCATCGTCGCGGAAAAGAACTTCGGCTGCGGCTCTTCGCGTGAGCACGCTCCCATCGCCATCAAGGCGGCGGGCGTGTCCTGCATCATCGCCTGCGACTTCGCGCGCATATTCTTCCGCAACTGCATAAACATCGGCCTGCCCATCCTCGAATGCCCCGAAGCGGCGCGCGACGCGTCCGCGGGCGACGAGATGGAAGTGGACCTCGCCGCGGGTACGATAAAGAACCTCACCCTCGGCAAGACCTATTCCGTTCCGCCCTTCCCGCCCGAGATCCGCGCCATCATCGCGCGCGGCGGCCTGCTCAACAAGGCGTAAAATCGGACGCGCTCGGACGTAGATATCGGGTATCCGATATAAGCCGCGATTGTGGCACGGCGGTTTGCGCATTAAAGCGTGACATGACGTGACATGACCGGACGGTCGGAATTTGAAAGCGGCATAACAAAAAAAACAAAAGACTTACCAAGACAAAATGACTTATCCGTATCTAATACGGATAAGTCATTTTCTTATACTGCCTCTATTTCCTAATATCCCCCGTCGTTTATCAAAGCCGCGCGACCCCGCTGAAAGTTTGACATGATCGGGCATGACCCGAACGTCCGCCGCGTCTGTTATAAGATAAGCGCGATCGTCGCGCGCAAAATAAAAGCGTTTACGGCGCGTTTTTTCCGTTTTTCGTGCCGCGCACCGCCGCGAAATTTTCACGCACCGATATTCCGAGTCAGGCTCTCCGTACCGCGAACTATCCGGCAGTATGTCCAAGCCGCCGACGCCCGCGAAAAACGGGCGTCACAGGACACGAAGCCGCAAAACAGCCAAACGGCACGACGCGGTGTCGTTTTTCGTTCAGCCGAAATATCCACACGGCGTTTCGGCGTCCATGCCCCGCGCTTGCGCGGCGTTGACCCTTTCGCGCTTTTTATTCATGCGCTTGCGCTGTGGCGGTACCCGCTGAAAGACGGGCGTTATCGGCACAAAAAAAGAGCGGAGAGTTGTTCTCTCCGCTCTTTGACGCTGTTTGAGCGATCATTACTTGATGATCTTGGAAACGACGCCCGAACCGATCGTTCTGCCGCCCTCACGGATAGCGAAACGAAGCTGTTCTTCCATGGCGACGGGTGCGATGAGCTGGACTCTGATCGTCACGTTATCGCCGGGCATTGCCATCTCACGGCCGTCAGCGAACTCGATGGTACCGGTGACGTCCGTCGTTCTGAAGTAGAACTGAGGACGATAGCCCTTGAAGAAAGGAGTCTTACGGCCGCCCTCGTCTGCTTTAAGCACGTAGATCTGGCCTTCGAACTCGGTGTGAGGCGTAACGGTCTTGGGCTTGGCAAGGACCTGGCCGCGCTCGATGTCCTTACGCTCGATACCACGAAGAAGAATACCTGCGTTATCGCCTGCCTGAGCGAAGTCAAGCGACTTTCTGAACATCTCGATACCCGTAACGACGGAGGTCTTGGTCTCTTTGAGGCCGACGATCTCGACGGGATCCTGGATCTTTATCTGGCCGCGCTCCACTCTGCCGGTGGCGACGGTACCACGACCGGTGATCGTGAACACGTCCTCGACGGGCATAAGGAAGGGCTTGTCTATATCGCGAACAGGCTCGGGGATATAGCTGTCGACCGCGTCCATAAGCTCGAAGATGCACTTGCACTCGGGACCATCGACGTTGCCCGCCTGAGCAGCCTCAAGGGCCTTAAGGGCGGAGCCGCGGATGATGGGAGCGTTCTCATCGAAGCCGTTGGTCGCAAGCAGCTCACGAAGCTCCATCTCGACGAGGTCGAGGAGCTCGGGATCGTCCATCTGGTCGCACTTGTTCAGGAAGACGACGATCTTGGGAACGCCGACCTGACGAGCGAGCAGGATGTGCTCTTTGGTCTGAGGCATCGCACCGTCGGTAGCAGCGACGACGAGGATAGCGCCGTCCATCTGAGCTGCGCCGGTGATCATGTTCTTGACGTAGTCGGCGTGGCCCGGGCAGTCGACGTGAGCGTAGTGACGCTTGGCGGTCTCGTACTCAACGTGTGCGGTGTTGATCGTGATACCTCTTGCCTTCTCCTCGGGAGCCTTATCGATATCCTCGTATCTCATCTTCTGAGACAGGCCCTTGGCTGCAAGAGTCATCGTGATAGCGGCGGTAAGGGTGGTCTTACCGTGGTCGACGTGACCGATAGTACCGATGTTTACATGCGGCTTGCTGCGGTCGAATTTAGCCTTTGCCATATTAGTTTTTCCTCCAATGAATTTTGAATTAAGAAATAAATGAATAAGTTCGTCCGTTCGATGTCCTTAATATTATAGCCTAAACGTCGTCGATTGTAAAGCATTTGACGGACTTTGTTTGTTAAAGGATCACTTCTTTGCGCGCTCGCCGATGATCTTCTCAGCGATGTTGCGAGGCACTTCGGCGTAGTGATCGAAGGTCATGGTGTAGTTGCCGCGGCCCTGGGTGTTGGAACGGAGCGCCGTGGAGTAACCGAACATCTCGGAAAGAGGTATCTCGGACTTGATGACCTGAGAGCCGTTGACGATGTCCACGCCCAGCAGGTTGCCGCGACGGCGGTTGACGTCGCCCTGGACGGAACCGAGGTACTCGTCGGGGATGACGATCTCCACCTTCATGATGGGCTCGAGCAGGACGGGGTTGGCCTTGGCCACGCCTTCCTTGAACGCCAGCGAACCGGCGATGTGGAACGCCATTTCGGAGGAGTCGACGTCGTGGTAGGATCCGTCGTACACCGTTGCGCGGAAGTCGACGGTCTCGTAACCGGCGAGGACGCCGTTCATGCGGGCTTCCTGGATACCCTCGTTGATGGGCTGAATGAATTCCTTGGGAATGGAGCCGCCCACCGTCTTGTCCACGAACTCATAGCCGGAGCCGGGTTCGAGGGGCTCGAAGGTGACTTTACAATGACCGTACTGACCTTTACCACCCGACTGCTTGATGTACTTGCCTTCGGCGTCCACGGTCTTGCGGAAGGTCTCGCGGTAAGCGACCTGAGGCTTACCGACGTTGGCTTCCACCTTGAACTCGCGGAGCAGTCTGTCCACGATGATCTCGAGGTGCAGCTCACCCATGCCGGCGATTATGGTCTGACCGGTCTCCTGATCGGTGTAGGTCTTGAAAGTGGGGTCCTCTTCGGCCAGCTTCTGGAGCGCTATCGCCATTTTCTCCTGACCGGCCTTGGTCTTGGGCTCGATGGCGACGCGGATGACGGGATCGGGGAACTCCATGGATTCCAGCACGATGGGGTGCGCGGGATCGCACAGCGTGTCGCCCGTCGTCGTGTCTTTAAGACCGACGAGCGCGCATATGTCGCCCGAGAAGATCTGATCGATCTCGGTACGGCTGTTGGCGTGCATCATGACGATACGGCTGACGCGCTCCTTCTTGTTCTTGGTGGAGTTCAGCACGTAAGAGCCGGTGGTAAGGGTACCGGAGTAGCAACGGAAGAACGCCAGCTTGCCCACGAAGGGGTCGGCCATGATCTTGAACGCAAGACCCGCGAACGGCGCGTCGTCGCTCGTTTCTCTCTCTTCCTCGGTCTCGCCGTCAAGGAGCTTGCCCTTGATGTGAGGGACGTCCAGAGGGCTGGGCATGAAGTCCACGATGGCGTTGAGCAGGAGCTGAACGCCCTTGTTCTTATAAGACGAACCGCAGCACACGGGAATGAGCATCATGTTGATCGTTCCCTTGCGGATGGCCTTCTTGATCTCGTCCTCGGTGAAGGATGCTCCTTCGTCCTCGAAGTATCTCTCCATGAGAGCGTCGTCCTGTTCGGCGACGGCTTCGAGCAGCTTTGCGCGGTATTCCTTGGCAAGATCGAGCATGTCCGCAGGGATCTCCTCGTCACGAACGTCCTTGCCCAGGTCGTCGTAATACACCTCGGCTCTCATACGGACGAGGTCGACGACGCCCTTGAACGTCTCTTCCTTGCCGATGGGGAGCTGGATGGGAACGGGGTTGGCGCCCAGACGAGTGTGGATCATGTCCACGACGTTGAAGAAGTTCGCGCCGTTGATGTCCATCTTGTTGACGTACGCCATGCGGGGAACGCCGTACTTGGTCGCCTGACGCCACACCGTTTCGGACTGAGGCTCGACGCCGCCCTTTGCGCAGAACACGGCGACGGCGCCGTCCAGCACTTTAAGGGAACGCTCGACCTCGACCGTGAAGTCCACGTGGCCGGGGGTATCGATGATGTTGATGCGCGTCATGGGGCTGGTGGGCGTCTTCCAGAACGTGGTGGTAGCGGCGGAGGTGATGGTTATGCCTCTCTCCTGCTCCTGCTCCATCCAGTCCATGGTAGCCGCGCCCTCGTGCACCTCGCCGATCTTATGCACCTTGCCCGTATAGAACAGGATACGCTCGGTCGTCGTGGTCTTGCCCGCATCGATGTGCGCCATTATACCTATGTTTCTGGTATTTTCGAGTGAATATTCTCTTTTTGCCATTGTTATCCTTCCTTAGCTCATTGAACGCGCGGCGGACCGCCCGTTCGTCCTCACCAACGGAAATGCGCGAACGCCTTGTTGGCCTCCGCCATCCTGTGCATCTCTTCCTTACGCTTCACCGACGCGCCCGTACCGTTGTAGGCGTCCATCAGTTCGGCGGCAAGACGCTCTTTCATCGTCTTTTCACCGCGCTTGCGGGAGAAGAGGACGAGCCAACGGATGCCGAGGGTCTGGCGACGATCGGGACGGATCTCCATGGGGACCTGGTAGGTCGAACCGCCCACGCGGCGAGCCTTGACCTCGAGCTGAGGCATGACGTTCTCCATGGCCTTGTTGAACACATCGAGAGGCTCCGCGCCGATCTTTTCCTTGATTATGTCGAACGCATCGTACACGATCTTCTGTGCGATGCCCTTTTTGCCGTCCAGCATGACCTGGTTGGTCAGCTTGGTGACGACCTTACTGCCGTAAATAGGGTCGGGAAGCACGTCGCGCTTCGGGACTCCGCTTCTTCTGGGCATGATAGTATCTCCTTTATTATGATAATGAAGCGCGCACCTTATTACTTAGGTCTCTTTGCGCCGTACTTAGAGCGGGCTTGCATGCGTTTCGCAACGCCGTTGGTATCCAACGCGCCGCGGATGATGTGATATCTGACGCCTGGCAAATCCTTCACTCTGCCGCCACGAACCAGCACGACACTATGTTCCTGCAGGTTGTGCCCTACACCGGGGATATAAACAGTTCCTTCCATTTTGTTCACAAGACGCACACGCGCGATCTTACGAAGCGCGGAGTTGGGCTTCTTGGGGGTCGCGGTCTTGACGGACAGGCATACGCCGCGCTTCTGCGGGTTGGCCTCGAGCAGAGGAGAAACGGACTTCTTCACTGCGGTCTCGCGTCCCTTACGGATGAGCTGATTGATAGTGGGCATGTTACTCTACCTCCTTTTAAGTAGTCTTGCCGCCTCGCTCTTCGGGGATCGCCCAAAAGCAAAGACATATCCGCGCCCATTGCACGGACTCTCATATTATATCCGATAACATATTTTTTGTCAACGATTTTTTATCCGTATTTTACGCTACTTTTTATCCGCGCCCGCTCCCCGCCGCGCTTGCGGCGCGCTTACCGCGCGTTATACGTAAAAACACAGCGCCCACGGCGCAAAATGCGTAAAAGCGATATGATATCATAGATCAAAATGCGCCACCTTTGCCACTTTCTCCATCGCTCCCGTCGTTACCGCTTTAACCACAGTTGCCACATTTGCCACTTTGTCCACCTTTCCCGCCGTCACCACCGTTGCCGCCTTTTCCTCCGTTGCTAAATTTGCCGCCGCTGCCACATTTTCCACCACCCGCCAAGCGTGCGCGATAAATACAGAAAGATTTTTAATTTACAATGTGATAAGTAAACCGCCGTCGCGCCGTTTCCACCTTTGTCCACCTTTCCCGCCTTTGCTGCCCTTTTCTCCGGTGCCGCCCTTTCCTCCGGCGCCGCCCTTTCCTCCGGTGCCGCCCTTTTCCCGGTGCCGCCCTTTTCCCGTTGCCGCCGGAACGACTCATGCCATATTTTCCACATTTCCCACTGTCGCCGCCGTTCGCCGCGCGGGCGGTATACTCAAAGCGCAAAATGCGTGAAAGTGATGTTATCTTATAAAAATAAAATTTTAAGCCACTTTTTCCACTCGCCCCTTATTGCCACTTTCCCCGTCTTTGCCACTTTCTCCGCCTTTGCCACTTTCTCCATCGCTCCCGTCGTTACCGCTTTTACCACAGTTTCCACCTTTGCCACTTTTTCCACCTTCCCCGCTTTTGCCACATTTTTCACCTGCTCCGCCTTCTCCGCCGATTCGGCCGCGTTCGCCGCAACTCGGCAATTCGTTACCGAATATACTGTGATTTCATGCCGCTTTATATTGGATCAAATGGTCTGCAAGCCGTAAGTTCAAACATAACGCAACCAAAAAGAACGGACCTACGCATGTGCGTCGGTCCGTTCCCCTTTCTTCCCTTTCGGGTCGTAGAGGTTATTCGGTCTTATCCTCATCTACGGCCTGCTCGGGCGTTGCCGCCTCGTTCTGTTCGGTGGCCGCAGGCTCCGCCTGTTCGGTCGTCGCTTCTGCCTGCGCGGCCTGTGCCGCCTTGGCGGCTTCCATGGCCTCGCGACGCTGACGGCGACGCTCACGGAGCAGTTCGCGGCGACGTTCCTTGGCCGCTTCCACATCCGCGTCGAGCTGGCGGACGGCGAGGTCCACCATCATATACGCCGCGTCAAGGTCGGAGGGTTCGCGGAGCACCAGCTCGGTGGCGGGTACTTTGAGTTTCGCGGAGCTGCCCGCCGTTCTGCGGTAGTCCTTGAGCATCTCGTTTTCCAGCACGAACATCGCCACGGGGTAGCCCCTGCGCACGGTCAGCTTGACTATCTGCTTGCTGCCGCGCTTGACGCGCACGCCGTTGCCGATGCGCACGCCCGTCGCGCCGTTCTTGGAAAGCGCGTACTCCCTGACCTTTTCGAACATATCCTTGAGCGTGTCGGACATCTCGTCGTACGCTTCGTCGAACGTCTTGACGCTGGCGTTGATCACGACGCGCTCTCCTGCGTCCTCATCGGGCGCTTCATCGGGCTCGACCGCGGTCGCGGCGGTGTCGTCGGTGACCTCGGGCTTTTCAGCAGGCGCGGCCTTCTCGGTCTGCTCGGTCGTTTCGCTCGTTGCGGGTGCGGGAGCGGGAGTGGGTGCGGGTGCGTAACCCACGGGCACTCTGCGTTTACGGGAGAGCACCGCGGCCACGACCACCGCGACGACCAGCACCACGAGCACCACGATGAGCAGCACGTACACCACGGTCAGATCGGAGGTATTGCCGGACGCGGCTTCCACGCTCGCCACCTGGGCTTTGAAGGTAGCCACGGCGGTGTTGACCTCATCGGCGGTAGTCGCCGCATCGATCGCGGTAAGCGCGTCGTTGTAATATTTCAGTACGAGATCCGCGTTGTCCTTATCGAACGCCTTGAGCAGTTTGGCGTAGAGGTCGCCGTCCGTGGTCTCGAGCGCGGGAGCGAAGGTCACGGCGGCGGCGTATGCCTTGCCGTTGCTTGCGGTCACGCTGTTGACTATCTCGTCGACATACGCGTTCAGCCACTCGGCGATGTCCGCCGTGGCTTCCGTCTTGACGGTCTCCACCGCCGAAGGCGCGGAGACGGAAACGGATATCTCATCCACGGCCGCTTTCAGTTCGTCGATCGCCGTCGCGAGCTCGGTCACGGCAGCCGCGGACGCGGGCGTTCCGAGCGCGTCTATCGCCGTCTTGATCGCGTCGATGTCCGCCTGAGCCGCGTCTATCTTGCCGCCCAGCGAGCTGTTGATCTGCGCGAGCGTGCCGCTCAGACCCTCGAAGTCGCTTTCATATCCCGCGAGCGCGGTCTCCAGTGCGTCGATGTCCGTACGCACGGAGGCTATCGCGCTCGTTATCGCGTTCTGCGCCGCGGTGATAGCGTTGTAGATCGTATTTTCAAGATAGCTCTTGATGCTTGCGAGGCTCTCGGAGCTCTCGTCCGTGCCGCCCGTTATCGCGTTCTGCGCCGTCGTTATGGCATCCTGAACGTCTTTGAGCAGCGTGTCGAACGCGTTGTTCTCGCCCGTGAGCGAAGTATCGAGAGCGTCGAACGCATTCTTGAATTCCGTAAGCGTACCGTATATAAGGTCAAGCTCCGAACCCTGTTCCGCGATGTCCGCACGGTAAGCGCGGATATCCGCTATCTCGGCGAGAGCGTTGGTCTTGTACGCGTTCACTTCCGTATAGTTGACCGCACCGTTGATCGCGGCATACACGGAGGTGGGAACGACGACGGCGTCGTTCGCGTTCTCCGCGGTCTCCTGCGCGGCGGCGGTCACTTCGTCCGCGGCGGCCTTACGCCAGTTCTCCAGAGCGTTGACGTAGGTGTCCACCTGGGAAATGGCTTTCCACATGTAAGCGTCGATATCGGCGACGGTCGTCGATTCTTCGATCATATCATACATGGCGAATATGGGCGCCACGGCGTCCTTCTCCACTCTATCGCCGTTCTCATTTATCAGCAGCAGGTTCGTCCAGCCGCCGATGTCCGCGGATGCGATATACATCTTAACGGTCGTCTGTGCCTTCAGCTTTGCCGCCTCCAGCTCGGACTCCGCGCCGGAGCTTTCGAGCCCGTCGAGGTATTCCCTGACCGCGCTTATCGCGTCGGCCTTGGCGTCGTCGACGCCGTCGACAGCCTGCACGCTCGCTATCGCATTATATGCATCAAGCACGGCAGTGTCCGCTATATCCGCCCATGCGTAGCCACGTGCGGCAGCATATTCGCGTACTTCCTTTTGCGCGTCGGTTATCGCGGAAGCAAGAGCGTCGGACTCCGCCATGGCGGCGGCGTAAGCGTCCAGCGCGTCCATGGCCGCCGATCTCGCGATCGCGACATAGCCTTCGCTCGTCGCGTTGCCTATCGCGTTGTAAGCGTCCAGCGCAGCCGCGGCGACGTCGTCCGTGTCAGCCAGCGCTTCCATCGCCTTCCAGTCGATGCCCAGCACGGCCGCGTAAGTGCGCACGTCCGCCTGCGCGTCGATGCGCGCCGCGAGCAGTGCCGCAATGTCGTCCGTCGTGGTCTTGATCACGACGTAGTAACCGTCGTACTCCACGCCGTCGAAGCCGGGATCGAATGCCTCGGCCGCGGGCTTAACGCTGTACTGTCCGCCCGAGATATACTCCGTGCAATTCTCGCTGTCCACGTTGCCGTTAAACGTGCCGCCGGTGAGGGACATCGTCAGCGTACCGCTGTCGTTATTCTGAATGTTCTGCTGATATACCGCGTAAGCGCCGTTGAACTCGCCGCCCGTTATGTTGAGCTTGAGATCGCGCTCGGTCGTATGCTGCATCATCGCCACGGCCACGCCCGAGGTGGTAGCGCCGTTGCCGTTGGGATCCGCCGCGAATTCGCCGGTGGCGGTTATCGTGCCGCCCGTGATCGTCAGCGTGCCCGCGCGGAATTCCACGCCGGTGGGAGCGGTTATCGTGCCGCCCGTGATGAGATACTCACCGCGGCCGGGCAGATACAGACCGGTGCCGTCGATCGTTTCGTCGGCAGGATCGGCCACTATATCGCCGCCCGTCACGGTCACGCTCACGGGGCCGTCGGTGGACGTACCGTTGCCCTGTATCGCGGCGTACTTACCGCTTACCTTAAGGTCGGCAGCGGTCTCGAGCACCGCGTTGGGAGTCGTGCTTTCCTGCTGGTTCAGTGCGCGGATGTACACGGCGTTGGCATTCTGCGAAGTGACCGTCAGGTCATCCGCAAGGATCAGTTTTGCGTAATCGTCGGTCGCTTCGGTCTGCACACGGAAGCTGTCCTCGATCGCGTTGACGGTACCGTCCTTTACGGTCAGCGTTCCGTCAGCGAGATACAGGAAGCCGGCCCCGATGGAAACTCCGTTCTCCGTCGACGTGGTGGTATCGTTCGCCGTTATAGTGTACCCGTTAAGGTCAAGTACGACAGACTTGCCCGGCTTGTCGACTACTATGATATCGGTCGTCGTTATATTTGCAAATACTTCTATAAGCACCAGGTCTTCATCCGCAAAGGCGTTCATGAGCGACTCGGCGTCGTCAACGTGCGCGTTATCCACGAATATGAGATCGCGGGTCGTCGCGTCGTCTGCCGAACTTACATACGAGGTATTTGCGTTTTCGCCCTCACCGAGAACTACTTCAACATACGTATCTGCGACATAGCCCGTGCCGACCACGATGTCGCGAGAGCAGTTCTTGAAGGTGTTTTTCGAAACGGTGACCGGATCGCCGTCTTCATCGTTGAAGGAGCCTACATAAGTACTGCCTGCCGCGAAGTCGCCGGCCTGGCCGTAAGACTGCTCGACGGGGATATTGCGTACCTTGATCTTGATCGCGCCCGAGGTCGAGCCGTTGTCGCCGCAATCGACGAAGGTGTTGCCCGTAATGGAGACGCTACCGCCCGCAACGGTCTGGTTGATATCGATCGCGGCGGCCGAACGTCCCGTGTAAGGGTTGCCCGCTCCGCTTGCGTCGTTGCCCGCGCCGTTGAAGGTGCTGCCGCTGACGATAAGCTTGCCGAACGCCTCACCGTAGATGCCCTTTTCGTCAAGCTCGGTGAACGTTACGTTATCCACGGAGATATCCACGGCGGCGCCGCCTCGAGTACCCGCGACGATACCGTTGTCATAATTCGTTATGCTGCCGCCGGTCATGGTCAGCGAGCCGTTCTTCACGGATATCGCGGTGCCGCTTCCGTTGCCTTGGAACGCCACGCCTTCAATCGTTACGTTCGCCCCGGTCGTGCGGGTGACGGACGAAGACTCGATGACGATGTTGCCCGAGAACGTCACTCCGTCTGCCGCTTTGATCGTAACGTCGCGATCGATCGTGTAGGAGCCGCCGAAGTCTTTGCCCAGCGTGATCTCGGTAACGGAATCATTATCGAGAGCTTTTTTGAACATATCCGCGGTATAGACGATCGCGCTCATGGACGCGTTCTCATCGCCCGATACCGTGTAAATGGCGTCGAAGCCTTCGCCGCTGATATCGCTGCCAACTTCCATGTCGCCGCCCGGCTTAACGCCTACCTTCTGACCGTCCGCGACATACGCGAGATCGACGCCCTTGCTGAACGTGCCGCCATAGGCATTGATGTTGGCATCCGTAGCATCGGGAACGTTTTTCGACATACCGATATCGATATCGAAAACACCGTCGGGGCTGTTGAACTCGATCTTGGTCTTTTCCATCCATTCGGAGTTTGCCGTAGCTGCTCCGTATTCGACCTTTCCGCTGACCGTACCGGTAAACCCTTCGTCGAATGTGACGGTCACGCCGTCATAATACAACGCAGACATGCCGTACCACACGTCGAACGCCACGTTACCTTCGGCAGCCTTTATGGCCGTCTTGCCCGTAACGGTGAGCGAGCCGTTGTTGTTGGAGATCGTATAGCTCACGCCGGCATAACTGCTGCTGTCAACGGTCATGCCGTCCAGCGTCAGATAGCTGTAATTCTGAATGAACATCCCCACGTCTTTGCTTACCGCTTCGTCGACGCCGATCTTGCCGTTTTTGAGCGTCACGGTGTTGCCCTTTTCAAGGTGGAACAGCTGGCTTTCGGTGCCGGAAGAGCCTACGAGCGTGTTTACGTTATAGGTCAGACCGTTAAAGTCTATCACGATGTTCTTGTCGCCCGCGCCGAGGAACACGCCGCCGCCCGTGACGGTTTCGTCGTTACTGCCGTCGAAGTCCACAAGCGTGATCGTGTGCTGCTCGGTATCGTTTATTGCGGCTATCGCTTCGGTTATCGAAGCGTAACCCTTGCCGTCCATCACTGCCGCCACAACGGACGCACCTTCGGGCGCGCCCGACGTCGGAGCGACCACATATCCGCTCGCGCCGTCACCCGTCGGGATATACAACGCGGTGCTGTCCGACAGGTACTTGGAATCTAACACTTCGCTGAACGTGCCTCCCGACACGTCAATGTCGCCCTTCCCGTCGGACAAGATCTTACCGTTGTAGGTGCCGTTATTCAGAGCGATCGTCGTGCTTTCGTTGTTTGCGACGACTGCATAAAGCGCCGTAAACGATGCCGAACCGGAAACGGTCACATCGGATCCGTTAAGCGCCGCGACGCCTATCCGATCGCTGATAAATGTACCGCCCGTAATGGTCAGATCTCCGCTGGAATTCGGATCGCTCGAACCATACGTATATATTGCCGAGGAAGAGCTTGTCACGGTGTCGCCCACGACGAACTCACCGCCGCTTATTTCGGCACTGCCATAGTTCAGGATGACATGCTGATCGGTATTTTCGAAATGGCCGCCGCTGATGTCCAGCACGCCGCCGCCATCGTTTTTGACGGTGTTCAGTCCGCCGATAAAATTACCGCCGCTGATCGTGATCGTCGCTTTACTTGCTCCGACGGAAGTATCCGCAACGTTTTCGATAAGCGACGAGAATCCGCCCGTGGGAAGAGAAACGATGCTGCCGTCCTCTTTGGTCACATCGATCATGGTCCTGCGGGTGGTAACGGTGGTGCCGTTCTCGATAGTGAGCGCGCCATAGTTGCATATCGTATACCAGCTGTTACCGTTTGCGGAATACGTCTTGTCATCGGACGCGGACGTCTCGCCGTAAGTGCCGCGTTCTTCGCTGCGAGTGAACGTACCGCCCGTAAGCGTCGCAACGCCATAATTGACCAGCGCGCCTTTGGTATGCGTGACGTTATCTACTTTGCCGGTCTTATCGGTGCTGCTGTCTTCGACCGTCAACGTACCGTTATTGATGATGGTGTGGTCACCGTTATCGGTCAGCGTGTAGCCGTTGAGATCGAGGGTAACGGTCTTATCCGCGGGGATCACCACGTTTGCCTCGATGTCTCCGCCGAGCACCACGTTGACACCGGCGTTGACGGCGTCATTAAGCGCGTCCTCGGTGTAGACGGTCGCGGTCGTGGGAGCGCTGTCATCGCTCGACACCGAATATATGGCGTCGTAGCCTTCGCCGCTGATCTCGTCGGCAACTTCCATGCCGCCGTCCGACTTAACGCCTACCTGCTGACCGTCCGCCACGTACGCGAGATCAACGCCCTCGCTGAACGTGCCGCTCTTAATGAATCCGGTCTCGTTCTCGCTGTACAGATCGCCGTTGAACGTCGCACCCGCAAACGACAGGCTCGTGTTATCCTCGGCTCCCGCTACAGCGATGTCCTTCTCATAGAACGCATAACCTTTGTCTTGAGCTACGAAAGTACCGCCGCTGATATCGAGCGTCACGCCGACATCGCTGCCTTCAAAGTAACGCGAAACACCCAGCGCGACGCCGTCGAAACGAGGACCGTCACCAAGATCGGACACACTGAACTCTTCCGCTGTAGCGACCACACTGACATTGCCGCTGATCTTCAGCGTGCCCGCGCGCATTTCGATGCCCGAAATGCCGCTGATCTCGGAACCGCCGCTTATCGTAAGCGTTCCGACTTGAGGATGATATATCGCCGTTCCGCGGTCACTCGACACCTTGCTGTCGACGATATCGATCGTCGTCAGGTGATAAGTACCGTTACCGCTTACGCCGTAATCGCCACCTTTGATCGTACAGTCCGTCGCCGAGAACGCCGCCGTCATGCCGGTCTTCTCCGCGCCAAACACGGCCACGCCGGACGTATCGCCTTCAAACGTACAACCCTCGGCAGTCACGCTTTGGTCGCATTCCCCGTAAAGCTCCAAGCCGTACCTACCGTCCGTCTTGACGCTCACATTTTCCATAACGACGTCCACATAGCCCATTACGATGACTGCGGCGTCTCCCGAAGAAATGTTGCCGTTACGTATCGTAACTTTGATGTTCTCGGCTTCGGAGTTACCGCCTTCTATAAGCAAGTAATTACCGGAAGTCGTGTTTTTGTTCTCAAGAGTGTAACCGTTGAGATCGAGCGTAACAGGACGATCTATTACGAATGTTTCGGATGCATTCCCTATATCCGCACCCAGAACTACGGTGTCGTAGTTTTTATCCGCAAGCGCGGCGCGGAGCGCGTCCTCGGTGTAGACGGTCGCGACCGTATCGCCGGTTTCGTTATCCGCATACGTATAGACCGCAACTACATCGTCACCGGTCACTTCACTATTTTGAGCGACGACTTCCATGTTGCCGCTCTTATATTCGACAACTTTGGAGTCTTTCGAAACAAACGCGACGTCGGTGTTGTCGTCACCCGACATGGGGTTGCGTCCCTTGAACGTGCCTCCGGTAATATCGATCGTGGAGGTGGAATTGTTCTCTATATTTACGGTAAGGGGTCTACCTCCGCCGTAAGCATATTCGGACGTGCAGTTATTAATGAACGTACCGCCGGTTATAACGATCTTGCCGCCGCCCCGCGCAAACACGCAAGACTCGCGATCGGTATCGACGATTATCGTGCCTCTTTCGACGATAAGCGTGGAGCCATCACGCATCGCGCCGATGGGAACGGTAAGATCGTTCGCACCGCTCGCGTCGATGGTACCGCTGCCGACCGTATCGGTCAGGGTCAAAGACACGTTATATCCGAGATACAACGCCGCGGTGTTTGCGCTACTGTCCGCATCGCTGACACGGATGGTGCCGATCTTAAGCGTATGGCCGTTGAGGTCGAGCGTAATGCTCCTTGTCGCCGCATTAGGATCGTTGATATCCCCTATCTCGATGCGGTTCCCGCTTATCTCGAAATCGGCGCCGATCACTATTTTGCCGATCTTTTTTTCCGCAAACGCGGCGCGGAGCTCGTCGAGCGAAGAAACGGTCGCGGTGACCGATTCATTATCGGCCACAAATACCTTATCGACGTTGACTATCGTTCCGTCTTCCGATCCGCCGGCAGGAAGCGCGACGTCATAGAAATGTGTTTCGACGGACGCATGCGAGTTCTTGAGCGAATCCACGAAAGTCTGAAGCGCTTCGGTCTGGTCAACGACCTTATCGTTCGGGAGCATATTGCCCACGCCGTCAAGATCGTATATCGTGACCGCGCCTTTGATCTCGGTGGTTTCGCTTATTTTTATCGAAACTTCATTGCTATTATTCGCCTTATCATAATAGTAGTTGGCCTTTACGAGTATTGCGGAGCCATCGCCGCCGGTCAACGTCCCGGAAGCCGTGACTTCATCATACGTCATTTCGTGGTATCCGTCATAAGTGCTGGTGATGGAACCGCCGTCCACCGTCAGATTGCCGATTCGGATATCTATGGCGGTCTTGCCAATTACCGCAGTATCCTTGAGATAGACATCGGTGTAGCAGGACATGAATATCGCGGAATCATCCGTGCTTTTCAGCGTCGCGCCGTACACATTGAACGCGGCGGTACCGGTGGTATTGTTGGTACCCAACGCGCTCCACTTGGCAGTGACCGAACCGCCGTACATATTGAGAGCAGCGCCTCCGGACACCACTATTCCGTACCCGCTGTTCGTCGTCACAAACACTCTGTCATCTTCGACGACCGTTTCATCCGATTTGGTGCCGAGCGTGAGTGTTGCCCTGTTGGTAACGAGTATGGCGTTAAGATTGGCGTAAACGCCTTTGCCGACCGTTATATTGCCGTTGACGATCGTGACATTCGCTTTGTCGATCACGACAGGATGATAGGTGTACGTTTTTCCGTTCTGCTCATACGTCGTAGTCTTTGCAACGGTCAATTCGTATCCGTTCATGTCCAGCGTCACATCTCGCTCAAAGAACAACGACTCATCGCTCGTGATGTCACACGCCAGCGTGATCTTCTTGACCGTTTCGGTATTGAGCGCTTCCTTGAGGCCGGCCAAGTCGCTTACGCTCATTTCCGCCTTCCTTAACGTAAGTAGTGACTCCGGGCACGTTGATCGCGGCCGCGACAAGATCGGCGTTGGTCGAGGTAACGGTAACGGTAATGACGCCGCCCGTGGGCTTACTGCCATCCATACGCGCTATAAGAGGAAAATCCCCGCCGTTTGTAGTAAACTCACCGCCCGTTATGGTGAGCTCGCCCTTGTCCATAGTGTCGTTGATATAACCGTTCAATATGACTGCCGATCCGCCATCGGTGGAGAACGAGCCGCCTTTTATGGTAGCGACATTCCAGTTGAGAAGAGCCGCCTGCGCTACGTTTTTAACGGTGGCGTATATTATGTTAAGCTCGCCGTAATCGTCATTCTTTATCGAGTTCAGACCGCCGAGGAAAGTACCGCCGTTGACGGTCATGATAGATGGTTTCTTCTCGGTATTCTTGGAACCGTCGTACCAACCGTTTTCGACAAGGCTGGAGTACTTACCGACCTCAAGGCCGCCCTGTTGAATTGTACCGCCGTTGATATATGCGGTGCCATGGTTCAATAACGTATAGTACGAATTGTCACCGCTGGAACTTGAGCTGGTGCCGGCTTCTTTGGTGCGGTCGAGTGTTCCGCTCGCCAAAGTAAAAGTAGCGCCGACTTCATTATATATAGCGGCTTTTCCGTGCGTGACGTTGTCCACTTTGCCGGTCTTATCGGTGCTGCTGTCTTCGACCGTCAACGTACCGTTATTGATGATGGTGTGGTCTCCGTTATCGGTCAGCGTATAGCCGTTGAGATCGATGGTAACGCTAACGTTCTTCGGGATCACCACGTTTGCCTTGATGTCTCCGCCGAGCACCACTTCACCGCCATTTTCGACGGCGGCTTTAAGCGCATCGGCATCCATCACGCCGCTCGCATTGCTCACCTGCTCAGTCGTCGTAGTGCCTTCCACGGGCTCCGCCGCGTAGGCCGGCGTACTGTCTGCGGGTAAAAAGACTGCGAACAGTAACGCTACCAACGTGACGATCGCGACGGCAAAAAGCGTGACGATGCTTTTTGTCAATGATCTTTGCATGATAGCCTCCAAATAAGTAATGTGTGTCGCACGGATGGTCAGGCGTTTGTTTGAGCGACGTTCCGCTACCGTCGCAGACGCGGATATACATACCTTTACAAGGTATTTTCATTATACCCCCGCCACGTAGCTTTTGTCAATATGCTTATTGAATTTTTTTGTCAAAAAAGACAAAAATGTTTTATTTTTTTCGGATAAGCGCCTCCATGTATCGCGCTATGAACGATGTTATTCGCTTTACGCTTCAAATACGCGAACGCTCCTGGCGTCAGATCGTCGTTTCGGGGGCGGGGCGCGGACGATACGCAGAGCCGCTACGTTAAGAAATATATTCGGCGTTTATGCGCAAAAGTCCTTCGGGCTTTACGGTAACGCGACTCCGGGTCCGATGCGCTCGCACCAAAAAACGCCCCGCCCTTGAAAGAGGCGGAGCGCAGGTCAGCATATGCGTCACGACTTGACGAAGCTCAGGCAAGCGGCTCGTTCGCGGTCGCTGCTCATGACGGTTATCCCGTGAGCGGAGCACTTGCCCGACTTGTTGTATATGCAGTCGGCGGCGCACGCCACCGCGGTATCCACCGAGTAGTTGGCGGGGATGAAATCGCTGGCCGCCTCGAACGTGGCGCGGCGCTTGTCCTCATCCGGCGAGTACGTCGCGCAGTCGGTACGGCTGTCGATGGCTACGTTCTTGCTGCAACAGCAGTAGCCCTTGTTGTACCTGCATTCCTTCAACCCGCATTTAAGGTCTTTCATAGCATTCCTCCGTTACGATATACGTTTTTATCATATTATGTCCGACGCACGGCGTTTTATTCCGTATGCGGCATATACGATAAGGCCGCGGGCATTTGGTGCAAAGCGAGGATAAATACCGACTTTTTTTATAAAAATCGCCTTGAAATCGTTGTCAAAGCCGAAAGTATCTGCTATAATATAACGGTCGAATGCGGATGTGGCCTAATGGTATGGCATCAGCTTCCCAAGCTGAGGGTTGCGGGTTCGAGCCCCGTCATCCGCTCCATACCGAAACAGCCGCCCGCACGGGCGAATAAGGGGGCATAGCTCAGTTGGTTAGAGCGCATGCTTCACATGCATGAGGTCGTAGGTTCGAGCCCTACTGTCCCTACCAAAAAGACACTCCGCATGGAGTGTCTTTTCACATTCGTATAATTTTACTCGTA
>ERZ1106930.36-NODE-36-length-83008-cov-665.874977_pt1 | contig 83008 bp, 59 predicted proteins | sample MGYA00403663_ERZ1106930 | MGnify/ENA primary metagenome ERZ1106930 (study PRJEB35170, sample SAMEA104062438) | human gut metagenome | biome: human gut; feature: human-associated habitat; material: faeces | place: Denmark | collected 2012-06-26 ... | reverse complement strand
ATACTTACTTCCTGATGATCGACCACGTCATTGTCACATCGGTATACGCAACGGCTGAAAATATTTTCTCTGGACGCAAGAATCTCGTCCACATCATCGCTTGCCTTTCCCCGTACCGCACTGTTGTTGCCCAGAATGGGATTGTTTGCCTTATAAATATCTTTGTAAATTTTATAAGCATCGAAAGGACAACTTTCGCGCGTACTCTTTGCACAATCCACACAATATGCCGCGCTTCCTTCGGGAGCATTTTCCGCCCGAAACCAATTTAAAGAGCCGAACGACGTGACCGCACAGCAAGGCTTACCGATCAGCCAGAACAAAATATCCAGATCGTGACAGCACTTTGCCAGAATCATGGGACTGCTTTGCGCCGTATTGCGCCATGCTCCGCGCACATAGGAATGTGCGGCGTGCCAATATGCAACGTTTTCCGTCTGTCCTATATTGACGATCTGCCCTATCGCCCCGTCCTTTAACAGCTTTTTGATTGCCTGATAAAAATGACTGTAACGCAGAACATGGCAGATCATTACTTTTTTGCCCGTCCTTTGCTGTTCATTATAAATTTCCAAACAATCCGCCCAGGTAGCCGCAGCAGGTTTTTCCAGGCAGATATCGTATCCCGCACGCATGGCAAGTACCGCATGTTCACGGTGATCCTTATCCTGTGTGCAAACGAAGAGCGCATCCGCGATCTTTCCCTTCGCAAAAAATTTTTCCGCGCTGTCAAAAATCATTTCCTGCGGCACACCGAATTTTTCACGCGCTGCAAGGCGGCATACCTGCGCCGTGTCCGCCACGGCGACCAGCTCCGCATTTTCGTCTTCACGGATAAAATCCGCAAACATCTGCCCGCGGCTTCCGAACCCGAGGATCGCAAATTTCAATTTCATCAGTATTCCACCTCCACGCGCACAACCCTGTTATCTGTACCTGCAGGAAGCACTCCGTCCACAATCTTTCCGTCTGCAACAATCTTACTTTTTCCCGTCTTTTTGTAAAAAAATCTGTATAACGTACCGCGAAAAACGCGTTCAGCCTGCGCACATTCCCAATGCGAAGGAAAACAAGGGGAAACGGTCAATCCGTCAAATTCCGCGCGGATCCCGAAAATCCCTTCCGTAATATTCCGATACAACCAGCCTGCGCTGCCCGTGATCCAGCTCATCGGGGCTTCTCCCGCACGGTACGGGTTTTCCGGCCCGATATACATATTGGAAACCGCATACGGCTCTACTCCCGAAGCCTGTACGGCAGGATTGGAAAAAAGCACGAGCCGCAAGGTATCGTATGCCCGATCTCCTTTCCCGAGCATGCAATCTGCCGCAATTTTAAACATGACTCCGTGCAGATATACGGCCGCATTTTCCACCATGCCCGGCACAAAATAAGACACACGTCCCAAACGGTCGTCCCCTTTCGTATAAGGAGGATCGCACAGCTTGTACCCGTATGCACAGCGCAGACGTTTTTCCACTTGCTCCATGACACTTTCTCTTAATGGAGCATTTCCGACCTGTGCCAGTACTGCCCATGTCTGCGGGTTGAGGTAAAAATTTCCTTCTTCACATTCTGGTGCGCCTATCTTTCCGCCCCAGTCGTCATACGCATACAGAAATCTGCCGCCGTCCAGTCCGAAACGAAGGATATTTTCTTCCAATCTCTTCGCTTTTTCCAAAACACGTTCCGCGTCTTCGCCGCGCGAAACGTAACGCGCGATCTGCGCAAACTCTTTTGCGGCTTTCACCGTCGCCAACGAAAGCCAAACGCCTTCTCCGCGTCCGAGATTGCCCGCCCCGTTGAGAGAATCGTTCCAATCCCCTCCCCTTAAAAGCACCAATCCGTGAACGCCGAGATCGTTCAAAAGGTATTCCACTCCGCGCATCACGTGACCGTACACCGTATCTTCTCCGCTGTCCAAAAACGCAACGCGCTCTTCCAAAAGAGAAAAATCTCCGCTCTCTTTCAGATAAGCGCTGACCGTGGCGGGGATCCAGGACGCCCCGTCATTGTACGGCAGCAGAAGATCGGGTTCAAACATCCGTATGGTATTGCCCGAAGAGTATTGTTTGGACAAAGTTTTCAGGATACGCTCACGCGCCAAAGGAATATCCAGCGAGACAAACGCGGCGATATCCTGCATCACGTCTCGGAAACCTTTTCCGTAAATTCTTCCCCATGTTTTACCCAAAGAAAGCTGACGTTTTAACCACACGTTGCTTAAGGAGCACAACAAGGGATCGGGCATTTGCGCATGAAAAACTCTGCCCTGCCCGGAAAATATTTGCGCTTGCGCGCGCAACTCGCGCGCAAAAACTTTACCGTTCGCCCCGCTTTGTGCCGCCGCGCGGCACTCTTGCAGAGTTTTACCAGTCGCAAGCGAAAAAGTGAAGGAGCTTTTTGCCTTCCCTTTCAGCCGCAAAGGAAAACAAACCGCCGCAACATAATCGTCTTCAAAAGTCGTCCCTTTTGAACAAAGTTTCTTTGCTTTCACTCCGTCGGGCGATTCCCAACTTCCGTATGTACCGCAAAAATCATTTTCAGAAAGAGCATAAGAAGAAAACCTGCGTTCGGACGCAAAGTATAAAAACCCGTATTCGGAGGGTGACTGATAAGCAACATGCGGAAAATACAAGCCGCGTTTATCCTCACAGTCGGCATATCCGTAGGAAGTATGCTCTGTCAGGTTTGCCTGCGGGCAGATGACAAAATATAAATTCAGATCGCGGCTCTTGCCCTGCATTTCCGTGATTTCGGCGCGGTACAGAATACGCCGCCCTTCCTGCGGGACAAGCAGGGTAAATTCCGTTCGAAGCCCGCCGTACTCACTGACGATACGCTGGTATCCCTGCCCCACATGACACTCAAAAGTGTCAAAGGAAAGCCTTGCAAAATTACGGTTCGGACTGTAAAAACTCCCGTCCGTATTGTCTTTCAGATACAGAAGGCGTTCGCCCGCATCCAGCGGGCGAGGCTTTTTTTCGTCCGAAGACATACTCTTTCCGAAGCCGAACTGATCGCAGTTCGCAACTGTCTGCTCGTTCCAAAGATAGTTGATGAGCGGTCGTTTCGGATACATCTGCGTGATCACAAATTCCCCGCAGGAATCGTCAAAATATCCGCAGTTTTTATAGGCAAGTTTCATTGATCTTCTCCCGTTGTTTTTTCGCCGCGCAAGATCCACACCGCTTCCCCCGGCGAAAGGACAAGCCGATACCAACCGTTTTCGGACTGTAACAGCATACGTTCCCCGTTTTTTACGATCCCGATCGTTTCCTCTTTTGACCATCGGACTCGAAAACGCAATGCATTCAGCTCCTTTTCATAGGGATCACGCAGATTCAAAAGACAGTACGCCGTACTTTCTCCCGCTAATTTATTGATAAGCAGCGGCGCTTGTGCATGAACGGCATAAATCTCCGGCAAAGAGGTTTCTTTTATCCCCTGCATCGCTTTATTCTCATGCGGTGCGTGTATAATTTTTGTGCATACGTATTGCAAATTTCCGACAAAACGCGCTGTTCTGCGGATAAGTGCGTTGTTGCGCTGCGCCTCATCGTAAAGGAGTTTCGTTCCGTCATCGTCCATGATCGCGGAAGTAAAAAAATCTGCTTGACGGGTCGTAAAACGCCAGTATGTAAAATAATAGATCTTGCGGCATCCGAACGCCAGCGCAAGATTGGACTGCCAGTTCAGATCCGCTTCGTCCACCCTACGCAATTCATCGTTTTTTCCCGAAGAAAAAGACTGAATGGTCATATGAAAGGGCACTCCGCACTTTTGCGCCGTCTGCGCCGCTTCCTGCATATTGCGCACATACCCCGCACACGTATCGTTTTTCGAGTCCCACATTCCGAACGGATAAGCATCATACCCGAAGTATCCGATGCCGCTTTGCGACATCGTACGGATATAATTGCGATATGCCGCCCAACCGTCACGGTATCCTTTCCCGAATGCACCCTCGATCCTTCCCCTGTCCTGTATAAAAGGAAGAAAACAGGTATGAACGAAAGCGTGCGGCTGCGCCGCATGTACTGCGGCGCAGATATCTTTCAGCACGCCTGCCGCAGCGATCATGGGTTCGTCCACGATTGAAATGCCGTAAAAAGCAGGATGATCCGCATAATCGGCAAGACACTGCGCGACATATGCATAAAATTCCTTTTTTGTGGAGAACAACTCCCCGACAATGCGCCGTTTTGCCTTTACCGTGAGCTGCATGATGCGCTCGTCAAACACGATCGCCCGTAAATCAGCCTCCTGCGCAAGATCCAGCATTCTTTTCAGCTGTGAATCTTCAAACGGCTCGCCGCAGTATTTTGTTTCGCCTGAAAAAATGATCTCCGTAAATCCGCAGTCACGGTATTCGCGGTAACGCTCCGCCACACGGAAATCCTGCAAAAATTTTTTTTGCCCGTCGATCGTCAAAACCCCGTCAGGAGGCGGCGTAAACGCGCTGATCGGATATAGCTCTTCTATCAAGCGTAAGACTTTTTCCTTTTTCGACTGCATATACGGTATCTCCTATGATGAGTTTCCCGTCAAGCTCACCGGAAAAAACAGTTATTTTTTCCTTGGTGGCCTGTACGCGCAATGTGCCGCGTTTGAGCGGAACTTCAATCTCCGAATCGGCAATCAGCGCAAGTATGGGACGAAGTTCAAATGTCTCTCCGCAGGCTATATCCTTGCGGATCCCGTAAATATAACGCGGGATCAGATACAGCACGCTCGCGCCCCAGATATGACAATGACTTCTGCCGAACTTCCTTCCGTACATTTCGCACGACGTCTCTTCCGTTTCCCCGCGATGATATACCTCCCAGAAAGTCGTGGCACCTGCGTCCAGCATTCCTCCCCAATAAGACATGATCTCCTGCGATGCTTTCTTCCATTCACCCATTTCAAAGAGGCACGCAAGTTTGTAACTTTGCATATACGGCGTCGTGATCTCGGGAACGGATTTGTCATTTAAAAGAGTCTTTTTGATCTTTTCTGCTTTTTCCCGATCCGCAAAACGGTACAATACGGCAAAAACGTTGGCATAAGCCGTAACGGCAGTTCCCGTCTTTCCTTCTGTACGCGAATGAAGATACGCACCCCGCTCTTCATCCCAAAACACCTCGTCGATCTTCGCGCGCAGTGCCTTCGCACGCAGTTTGTACTCTTCCGTATCCCTGCCTGTTACGTCGCCCAGTTTATAAAGACTTTTCAACGCAAGGAAAAGCAGAATCTGTTCAAAACAAACTTCCCCGTCCGTATTCAGATCGCCCCAGTCAACGAACACCCAATCGTTGGGTCGTTTGTATAAAAATCCGTCCTCGTTTGTCCTGCCCAGCGCAAAACGCAGATGCTCTTCCAGGATCGGATAAATGTATTTTACAAATTCGGTATCCCCCGAAAACGTATAATATTCCCATACAGACATGATCGTATAGAGAGTATAATCCATGATGTGGTTGATATACGTCACAACGGGACTCTTTCCGCAAAGGGCTATAATATTCCGACGGATTTTTGCGTAATCGCAGGAAACAAAGTATTCCAGTTTGAATGCCTGATAAGCATCCCCGCCCCACAGCCAACGGTCGCGCTTTGCCCCGTCCAGAAAAAACTCACGGTCACAGACAGAAAATGTATGCTTCGCCACTTCAATGATCTGCATGACCCGCTCGTTTTCCGACCGGAACACGAGCGACTGCGCCGAAGGATTGTATTCTTCCTTCACGCTCAAAGAATACGGAGAATCGGTAACGACGCGCAGATATCGGAACGCCTTGCTCACGGGCACATCATACTTACCCTCCGCAGGGGTGAAAAAGCTGATCTGTTCACAGTATTTATCGCTCATGACTTCCGATAATGTCTCACCGAAATAACAGCGGAACGGCAATTCCCCGCATCCCGAAAAAGAAGCGAAGCACATACGGATCTTGCCGTAATCATAAACAGTTCCGCCCTTACACGGTGTTTGCGAAAGAGTAACAATTTCTCTTTTCGGAAAACAGAACGTATTCGGCGTCATATCGCCGCAATCGCAGACAAAAGAGTCCCGTAACTGAAACTGATTATACGATACGCGCACTTTTTCGTCCGAACAGAATTCCCTTCCGTCTATTTTCAGACAGGGCAATCCCACGGGATTGTACAGCCAGATCTCCATTTTGTAATGCCCCGCAGGAAGAGTGACCTTTCCGTCAAACCCGTAAAGATACCTGTCCAGATCGTAAAAATAGACGCTTATCCTGCCTTCCCAGAAAAAATACAGTGTATCTTCCGCCAAAAGCGTGAATTCCGCTAAAAATTTAACATTGTGCCATGGGCTGTCTACCCTCCAGAACGGTCCGATCGGAAAATCCCGTTGGTACCTTCTTGCCATAACTTTTTCCGCCAACATGATCTCATAATCACCGGGAAAACAGATCCACTTGCCTTTTTTCATACCCCTACCTTCGCCGTAAGCTCCCTCCCCGTCCGGAGAGGGAGCTTGCAGCTTCCGATTTTATTTTGAAATGACCTGCAAATCATCGATATAATAATTGTACGCATAACTGTTCGCTCCGCCGATTTGTTCGATCTGTATCGTAAATCCGCCCGTCTGTACAATTTGCATGATATCGCAAGGTTTGCCGGCATCCTCTGTGTTGAAAACAATTTCCAGCCACGTACCCGTCTGTATACCATCCTGGTATACAAAATACGTCGTGACCTCTTCTACGGTCGTCTTGATACGGAGATTGAAAGACGTTCCGTCACTTGTCCCTTTGTCCAGGTACAAGCGCAGTTTCAGATTGTTCCCTTCCGTAATGGCCGCCTTCATGGCGTCCGTCAGCGATACGTCCACAAACGTATAACGCGACCATATCCCGTTTTCCACCTTCAAAGACTTCGTGCCCGAATACGCTTTATCCGCCGAAAATCCGATGTTCGCCGTGCCTTCCTGCACTTTATAGAGTGAACCGTTAAATTCTCCCTCAAAACTTTCCAAAGTGTCGGGCCCCGCCACGATGATCTTCAACTCATACTCCGATGCGTTCATCCCTTCCGCAGAAACGCTCACTTTTACCGTATACGTATCGGAGACGGTAAACTTATCTTCCGTAAGCGTATAATCTTCGCCGTTTGAACCTTTGACTGAAATCACATTTGTCTGCGCTCCGGGGAATGTCTGTTCCAGCATTTGCGATAAAGTTTTTGAACCGTCGTCATTTAAATTTGCCTTTTCGATGCGGATGTTATCCACATACGCCGTATAGTTATCACAATTACCGCCGCCTGTTTTGTTGATTGTAACAAAAAATCCGAAGCCGCCGCTTGCAATGATATCCTGTACCGCCGCACCGCTTAAAGTAATGCTGTCCCATTCTCCGAATATTGTAGAATCTTGTTTCACCCAAATATTCGCGGTTGTAAGATCTTGCTCCGTATCGGCCTTAAACAGACGAATACAATAATTCGCCGCATCTGCGGGCTTTTCGATCATAAAATCAAACGTCAGAAGATCCGTCGCGGACAAATCTTCCAGCATGGAAGGCTTCATGACAAAATGCAGGTTCTTATTCACGCTGTCTGCCGCAGGCGCGTTCACGATCTTCAGAGCGTTTCCGTGCTCATCACCGAACGAATATTTCGAACCCGAAGCGTTGCCTTTCAGGAAGGAATAGTACTGGCTGTCCAGTACAGGCATATTCTCTTCAAAATTTTCTATGCCGTACGTCTTCTGGTATAAATGTTGCGTAGCATTATCATATATAATCACTTCCTGTTCGGCCGTCACGCCGTCCGATCCGTTTTTGTACAGATAATAGACTTTGTAACTCCCCGTTTCCGCAGGAATGGATATGCCCTGTTCCGTAGCCGTAAGCTGTGTTTTTGCTCCCGTTTCCAAATTGACAAGTATCGCGCTCACATTGACAATATCCGTTATTCCCGTCACCTGCGATGCCGTAAGAACGGGAATATTTTCTTTGCCTTCGCAATTCGTCATGATCTTTTCGGGATTCAAAGAATAGGCGGGAAGCGTATCCGCCGTATAAACCTTGAACGCATCGAAATACATATCCAGCTGGTTGTACATTTCCGGATTGATCACCTGCGGCATAAACAATTTCAGGAACTGTTTGTCACCGATCTTGGAAAGCAAATCATCGTCCAGTTGTATTTTCGTCCAAACGCCTGCCGTAGCGTTGAAGTTGGCGATCGTGGTCTTTTCGCTCACACCTCCGTTTTCATTCTCCTCACAGACAACTATATCGATGCTTACGTCTTTTGCCGAATTGTTGTAAACCCACATGACGGCGGATACAGCATCTTTATACGCCGTGCCGTATGTATTGCGGAGAATAAAGCCCGGATAAATTCCCGTGGAAGTATTGGTCACATGCGCCGAACCTTCCCCTTCAAATATATACTTTGCATCCGTATTGAAATCCAGCAAAGCGTTGTCGGTTAAATAATTTTTTAAGGTATACGCTTTGGAATTGAAAAATTCGATTTCCCCTTGCTGCTCTACCGCAAAGGACGTAACGCCCGTCCCTTTGTTTCCCGAAGAATCGGTTGCTTCCGCCACAATAAAATGCTGCTCGTACGATTCGACTTTGAAACTTCCGTTTTCCACTTTCACCGTCTTTGTACTGTCTTGCGAGCCGAGATGCACGGAAACAGTTGCCTGAATTTCTTCCCCGGAAAGATCCACTACCTGAATTTCGGGTATCGCAACGGTATCGCCGTATTTATACTTGCCCTGCAGCTCCCCGATGACAACCGTCGGCGCTACTTCGTCCACGCTGATCACTTTCTGCGTCATCGTGTAAGTTTCGCCCTCTCCGTAGGTAAACGTGTACGTGATCGTGTACTCGCCCGCTTTGTCAAGACGGAATCCGTCTTTTTCTGTTTCGACGGATTTTCCGCCATACGTCACCGTAATTACGGGTGTAACGGTGGTTTCTCCGTACTTGCCTGCCAGCGACGGGAAAGAAAAATCCGAACCCAGTTCCTGGCTTTTTTGTTCCGGTTGAACGGGTGCCTCGAATTTTGTGACAGGCTGCACTTTCGTACATGCCACCGCAGCTACCGTCAAAGACACTGCACACATCGCCGATAAAACGGCTAAAAGCAATTTTTTCATAGAACCCCCTTTTTAATAAAAATTTCTGTTTTTAAAATTCGAAGCGGAAATTATCGAAGTAGAAGGTTTTGTCGGGAGCATCGAATTTACTGTACGAAATCAGAATCTTGTTCGCATTGGATGCCACGGTCGCATCGCCTTTGGATTTACCCATCAGATCTTTGAGCGAAACGCGGACTTGCGTCCAGCCGTTATTGGCAGTAAAGGAATATCCGCCCGAAAGCCCCTGGATATCCGTCCATACCTCCAGCCCGAAATTATAAGCACTCCCGTCATTGTAGACATCGAACACAAAATATGCGCCGCGCTCCATGAGACTGACATAATCAAAGGAATCCACCAGCTTTTCAATAAACGAGAAGTACGGCCAACCGTCCCCGATCGGTTCACTGCCGCGGGGAAGAACCACTTTCAGGCTCCTGCCCGTATAATCTTTGCAATATTGAAGATCCGTATTGATGGAAAGTACGGGCTGACAGCCTTCCGTAGGCCCTACCCCGCCCGGCTGAACCACATATTTCTGATACGACTTATCAAACGAACAGAATTCGTTTTCATCCAATTCGATCTCGATCGGATCCGGTGCCTGCGCCAAAAACGTAAAGCGCAGATTATCCAGATAAAACAGCTTTGCCCCTTCTTCCATGGACGCAGGTTTCGGGAACTTGATGAGCACGGACTCTGCTTTTGTCATGTCCGCTCCTACGCTCAAACCTTTTACATCGTATTCGACGGTAAGATCCCTGTTTGCACCGACTTTGGCAACAGCTTTCTGATAATCGGTAGTCACTCCGTCTACGATGAGTGCCACTTCCAGCGTCTGCTCTTCCTCCGTACAATTGAAAAGGTCCATTTTCACCGTTTCCAGCCTGGAAAGATCGATATACGGGACGCCTTCCCGCTCCAACCCCACAAAATCCACCTGCATGAGCGTGGGCTGCGTGTTGGGAACATAGTCACCGTGTACTTCCAGCTGCAAAGAATGCTCGCTGCCCGTGACGTACTGTTTATCCGCATTCAGGCTGACTTTTCCGAAACGGTTCATAAAACTCATGCGGGAATACACTTCGTCCAGACTCTCAAAATCGCTGACAAGCGGAAGAGAGGATACGAACCCTGTATTTTCTTCTTCTTTCTTTTCCTGGTTACAAGCGGTAAGAGCAAACGCACTCAAACCGATACAGGAAACAAGGATGAGAGAAACAATTTTCTTCATACTCTGTCCTCCTTATGCCGTATATCCCATGGAATCGACGCGCAGCGTTACCGGCTGTGCATTATCCAGAATAAATATAAGCGTTTCCCCTTTCAGCATCGCAGACCAATCGAGATCCCCTATTCTGTCGAACCGCAGTATATTGTATCCCGGGTGCAGATAGACGGAATCGATGATACGCGAACGGTTTTCACCGTAAACGGCGACGCTGCTCTTTACCTTTTGCGCCCCGTCCAGCCAGACGCCGATCAGCAAGCTGTCCGTATCTTTATTGAACGTGATTTTGGAAAGAGACAGATCCATTCTTCCTTTGGCGGGAATAACGGCACCGATCCCTTCTTCCGCCGCAGTGACTGCATCCGCCGCTTCGTTTAGGGATTCGTCGTAAACCTTGACGTCCGAAACTTCAAACGCTGCCGTTTCTTTCATTTCAGTTATTTTGAGATCGCAGGTGACTCCATCGGCTTCAAGGACAAAACCGCCCTTTACGCTGACTTCACAGAAACCGTTTTCAAACGCGAGCTGTTTTCCGTTCAGCGTAACGTTGGTTCCGCCCGAATAGATCTTTGCCGTGACCGTGCCGTCGGGTGACAGAACAAAATCCGATACCGCTACTTCTTTCTGCGCCAAAAGAAGGAGCGCGGAAAGAGTATCCTTTGCGTCAAGAATATCCTGACTCGTGCAGTATACTTTTACGTTCGAATAAAGGCGCGAATAAATTTCATTGAGAGCACCGTCCGCATTCAGCGTCTCTCCCGCCTTTTCCGAAAGTGCCGCATAACGGTTTTCCAGATCGTTCAGAGCTTCGTAGTCTTCCATGCCGTCACGCACCGTAAACAGCCGCATGGCAGGCACAGGACCGTCCAGATTGAATACTTTGCCCGGATAGAAGAAAAATCCGTCGCCGTATGCATCCGTCCAGCGGTGCACATTGTTATACAGGTCTATCCCTTTTACGGCCGTCGCAGCATTGGTATCGTAATCCATGTAATACGCACTTTCCCATGTAAGATAACCGGATACGTCGTACTCTTTCGCCATCCAACCCATCAGCCGCGAAGAAACTCCGTTATCGTCAATATGCACCGTGGGGTACGGGATCTTGGGAAGCGTACAGGAATACCACCAATAATCCTTGCCCTGTTCGCGCAGGCCTTGATAATCCTCCACCGTAGCTGAATCGCCGATCACGTCTATGGTCGGGCAATAAACCTGCACATCCTGCAAACGGTCGGAATACCTGCCCGTCACGATATTGTCCAGATTTTTCAGATCCTCTACCAATTCCGCAGGCGCACCTTTATTCTCCGCATAAGACACCGCCTGTGCAACTACGTTGTTAAACTGGCGGCAGGCATAGTTTGCCCTGTCCCAGAACATCCCGACATCCGGTTCGTCGATGATATTTCCCATATAAACATATGCCTTTTCAAACAGGTTCACATTATATTCCATGCTCACATCGACATATGCTTTCAGATATATAAGGAAATACTCTTCATTGAGCACATACCCGTCCGTAAACTGCGGATCGCTCTTTTCAAACACGCGGATCGCATAGGACGGCACGGACACATCCTTTGCCGCCTCGACGGCAAGTTTAGCATCATATACCGCATTTTCCTGCGCCGTGCGGCTGCCCGAAGGATAATACGAACTTAAATAATGAATGCCCAAACGGTATTCTTTTAACGCGTCCGCATACTTTTCGTACATTTCCTGCGTGTCATCCAGTTCGCCGTTCATAAAATAACCGATCTGGGTAGGCACACACGACTTGAGACTGACCGTGTCGGGAAGCGTATAATCGACCACCTCCACCGTCGCAGGCACCGTTTCTTTCTTTCCGTCCAGATCCACGCTGATACTGCCCGTATAGACTCCCGCCGCCTGATCTTTCGGGATCTTTACGGTGATATAAACTCCCTGGTTTTCCCCTGCCTCGATTTTGTTCAGCCCGTATTCCTTTGCCGTCTGCATAGGCAGCAGCGCATCGGGATACATTCCCGGCTGCATCTCAGAATCAAAATCATAAATGGATTCCACTTCGTGGTAATACTCATGCCTCACGTCGAACGCCGATGCAGGCAATACGGCAGACCCGTTTTTAAAATCCCCTACGCTGACACTGTAACTATTCACATCTTTATCGGGGGTAAGGATCAGCTGCGCACTCTCATACTCGTTGCGGAACGCCTTTACGGAAAACGTATCTTTCAGCATCCCTTCAAAACGCGCTTTAAACGCTTCCCCCTCCGTGGTACTTGTATCATACGTTTGCAGGATCTTATCCGCAGAATTGGCAATACGTACGGTGGTTTTTACGTCCGAAACCGTGTCACCTCCGGCACAGCCTCCCAGTAAAACAGATGCTCCCAATAACACCGTCAAAGCGGCAGTCGTAAATTTTTTCATAGATTTTCCTCTCTTAAATCAGCCCCGCATAATCCAGCACGTTTTTCATGATGGGGCGGTAATGATCGATCGAAGACTGTTTGAGCGCATCCGTCGATTTACGAGTCTGTGCATCGCGGGAACCCAATGCCACTTCAAAGGTAGAAGTCTTGTAAACAGGCTCCAGACCTCCTAAATACGCCGACTGGTACTTTGCGGCCACAGGAAGCCACTGCGCCCCCTCGTACATATCGTATTTCTTTTTCGCGAAATCCGACAGCCCTGCATAGCCTTCCCAACCTTCGATATCAAAATCGTAAGGCAGATTTGCCCCGTTCGTGTTTTCAAGATAAAGTTTCAGTCCCTCGTCCGATGCTATGAATTTAAGAAATTCTTTTGCACCTTCTTTCGCCGTCGCATACACAGGAATCGCGCACGAATGCGTCATACCGATCGAGTAACGCAACTCCCGCGCCTCTTTTACGATCGCCGCATCCTTTTTCACGTCGTCTTCCGATCCGTATGCCGGAAGTTGCGCAGTCACCCCGTCCGCATAATCGATCAAGGCACGCAGATTTGCATCATATTCCGCACGCTTCTGCTCGCTCAACTGCGCTTCCGAATACGATGCGTCTTCTTTCCAATAGGAAAGTTTATCCGAAATCGCACTCAAAACCGGCGTACGCATAGGCATAATGTCACCGATCTCCAATCCGCCGCCTTCCATTGTCTTCATCTCGTTTTCGATCCAGTCCGCGGCGGGCATCATGGCTCCGTCTTCCTTGTTGCCCCGCAGAAAATATGCCTGCGCATCCCCATATGTCACATCTTCTGCCAACGTGTATGTATAGTTCTTCGACGGATTCAATAATTCCTCTATCGTCTTCATGCTTTGATAAATACCCTGCTGCTCAAAAATACCCATCGAGGTAACGGGATCGGGGATCGCATTGTCCGCTATCTTACAATTATAAAAGTTGTCGTATCCCTTTATCGTCTGATACTGCGCCCACCATTGGAAAAACATATACTCCCAATACCCTGCCTGTGCCGAATACATGAAAGGAAGAATTCCTTTGCTCTGCAATGTTGCGCAATACTCCGCCAGTTCGTCCGTTGTGCGGGGCTCGTGCGTCAGTCCTGCCTGTTCAAACAGCGACGTATTATACATCAATCCCGTAAGACCGCTCGCCCAAGGCATCGCATAATAATGTTCCGTACGTTCCCCGTTTTCCGTGACAGTCATTTTATAGAAATCATTATAATCGTCCCACATTTTATCGCCGATCGTTTTACTTTCCCCGGCCGGCGTATAATTATATACCTCATCCAGCGGCTCCAGACAGTATTCATACCCCTTGACCGCTTTGGAACCGAGTTCAATGTATCTGTCCCAGACCTCGCCCACGATAAACAGATCCACCGTGGTGCTCGGCCCCGCTTTTACCATGCTTTCCAGAACATCCGAACTGTTCTGCTCACGGATCACGATTTTGTAATCCGTCCTTTCCTCAAAGACTTTTTTCATCGCATTCAGCCACTCGACACCGTATCCTGCCTTGTATGCGAAGATCTCGATTGTCTTTTCCGAATTATCCACGGCTCTCTTGCATCCCCCCAACAAAAGAACGGAGATCGCCGTCACCAGTGCCAACACGATACAGATGATCTTTTTCATGAATTTACTCCTTCTGTCTTTAACCTTTGAGCCCGCCGATATTCATGGCGGTCATGATACGATCCTGGAAAAGCCCGTAAAGCAAAATGCTCGGTACTGCCGCCAGGATCAGCCCTGCAAAATATATGGGATAATTGGTGGACGAACCCGTTATGTTCTGATACTCATACAACCCGAATGCCATGGAAGGATATTCGGGAAGATACAGCATCGAAGTATTTGCGTCCGTCCAGCCCGCAATAAACCCCAAAAGAAACATCGTTCCCATGATCGGAAATGCCTGCGGAATCATGACTCTCCAGAACACGGTCATATCCGTGGCTCCGTCCACAAACGCCGCTTCGGCATATTCCCAGCTCACACTGCGCCAGAATCCCGTAAGCACAATAAAATAAGTACCCAATCCTGCCGTCGCTCCGATCAGGAACAGCGGAGAATTCCGAAGCCCCAGATCGCTGTACAGCTTATACGTCGCAGGCAAAGAGCCCGGCAAAGAAATCGTAAGCAGAACGATCGCGATCCAGTAAACGACCCTGCGGCACGGAAACGCATACCTCGAATATGCGTACGATGCCATCGCAGTACTCAGCGTCGTCAGCATTACCGCGCCGACCGTCTGCCAGATACTGTTGAAAAACATTCCGACGTATCCGGTATCATTGACGACAAGCACCTCAAACACCGCCGCGTAATTGCTCCACACCCATTCCTGCGGCCAGCCGAACCGATTGCCGTAAAGATACTCGTACTTGCCCTTGAATGTGTTTATAAACGTCAGTCCGAACGCATATATAAACGTCAGTGCATGAATACAAAGAATAATGAAAACGACCGTAAAAAGAATTTTCTCTCCGCGGGATCGCTTTATTTTTTCTTTGGGAAGCATTCGTTTATGAAATAATCTGATGCCTTTCATATCAATACTCCACCTCCGCAGTCAGTTTGCCCGCAAGCCATTTTACAAAGAAAATAAGCGGTATCGTGACAACGGTCATGAGAATACCGAGCGCAGAACTTGTTCCCGTTCCGCCGCCCGTATAAACCTGCTTGAAGATCCAGAATGACAATGTCATCGTCCCGTAGTCACCGAAAGTCAGATACAAAGTGGCTCCGCCCGAACCGAGGATCCCCGCAATTCCGATTATGTACAGTGTGGAAAGCGTTCCGCTGATCATGGGAAGTACTATATAAATAAATTCTTTCCAAGGCGTGATCCCGTCCAGTGCCGCCGCTTCCAACAGCTGCTTCGGGATCCGCGCCATCGCACCGCTCGTCCATAGCAATACCCCGCCGACAAACAGCCACATACTGTAGCCCACACTCGCGATCATCGCATACCGCGCGTCGCTGAACAACCGCAAAGGTTCATCGATCCAACCCCACTCATATATGGCAGTAACGATCGGGCCTTGCGGGCCAAGCAGGGTTTTATATACGCTTGCCATGATCACCGTTGCCAGAATATTCGGCATATAAAACAGAAAACGAAATATTCTGTACCCCGCAATCTTTTTATAAAAGAAATACGAAAGCAGAACATTGAATGTCTGCGTAATAAAATATCCGACCGAAAAATAAATCATCGTATTCCGGAATGCTTCCGCAAAGATCTCCCCGGAAGCACTGAACAGATTTTTTATCACATATTCGTAATTTCCGATCGTCCAATCCCCGCGCGAATTCTGGAACGAAAGTACGATCGAACTGAAATTCGGATACAACCAGAAAACAAAAAAATTAAACAGTGCAGGTATAAGCAAAATCAAGGCAAACCACGCTTTACCCTGTTTCAGCCCGTTGACCATCGATACACTCTTCTTTTTACGTTTGATTAAGGATTTCAGCATCTCCGCTCCTTCAGACGTGCTTCGTATTACAATTCCATTATAAAGGCACATCTCTACAGATTCTATCATTTTTTGCTTAAAAAATATCGATTTTTAACGATTTATTGACAAACACATTTTTACGCGCTACAATATCATTATGGAAGAAAAAATTTCATCACGCCCGGAAGCTCTTACGCCTACCGCCAAACAGATAACTTGTGAATATACTTTTCCCTGCTTTCAGCACAGCCATACCGACTGGGAATTTTCTATCTTTCTCGAAGGGAAGTATATAAATCATATCAATAAAAAGGATTATTCCGCCATCGCCAACCGCGTTTTTATTCTCGGGCCGAATCATGTACATTCCCTCACGCCTATGGAAAACAAAAACCGTTACAGGGATATTTACATCAAAGCAGATCAATTTTCGGCCATCATTACAAATATGTTCGGAGCATCTCTTCTGGAACGCCTCAGCAGTGCCGAAAATCCGATTTTTTTTGATCTTTCCCCGCAAAGTGTCACCGAACTGCAGCCTCGTCTGAAAAATCTTTCTTCCATCGGTATGCTGAATTTCGATTACGTTTCCCAGCGCCAGATCGCCGATTCCATCATCGTTTATCTTTTAGGAAAGCTCATCGAAAAGGATTACATCGAAAAACAACCTTTCCCCGATTGGTTTTTACAAGTCTTTTCACAATTGCAGGAGCCGAAAATATTCTGCAAACATATTTCCGAAATTATCGAAATCACAAATTATTCGCATTCCCAGTTCAGTATGCTCTTCAAAAAATATACCAATCAATCTCTTGTAGATTTCATCGGAAACATCCGCCTGGAATACTCACTCGACCTGCTCAAAAACAAAGGCCTTTCCGTTCTCGACATCGCTTATACCGTCGGCTATAATTCCGTTTCACACTACATCAGCAAATTCAAAGGAAAATACGGGATCACTCCGCTCCAATATCGGAAAAATATCTGATTTTTCCCCCCGGCCTTTCCCTCCCTGCCGATCTTACGCTACAAAATTGTACCATACTTTTTACAATTTTTGCAACGCTCATAAATCCTGTGTCAATACGCTATAGCAACACATCGTTTTAAATTAAATTTTCTGCTCTTCTCTCTCTTTTACTCTTTTGCCCTGCGCTTCCCCTCCGTTTTCATTTTATCAGAAAAGCATCCTTGCTATAAAAGGGGAAAAATATCGCTGAAAAAATCAAGCACCCAGACGGGTGCTTTTTTCTTTATACTTACTCAATATTTTTCTGTCGGATAGTTATGAAGGAATAGATTTGTCATGCGATCGTTTCATTTGTAAGTTCAATATGATTCCTAAACAAAAGATTTTCGATTTTTAAAGCAGCAAGCAGGCGGCGCATCTGCGCCGCCTGCTTGCTGCTGTTATTAATTTAAAAGAAAAATTTTTCCGTCTTTTACCGTGAGCTTTGCGTGCAGACGGATATCCCTCGAAGATGCGCCGACTAAAATTTCGTAAATACCGTCTTCCGTTTTCCAGCAATCCTCCGCCGTGGAATAATACGCAAATGCGTCCGTTCCCAGCGTCACTTCCGCAGATACAGTCTTCCCCGCAGCGACAAAAATCTTGACATATCCTTTGAGTTCCTTTTCCGGCCTGTATACAAAAGAAACCATCGGACGCACATACACCTGGGCGACCTCTTTTCCGTCCCTGTCCGAAGTATTTGAAAGAGTAAAGCGCACACAGATACCCTTATCCTCTACGGAAAGTTTCAGCTCCCGATAATCAAAGGAAGCATAACTTAACCCATACCCGAAAGGAAAAGCTACCTCTTTGCCCTGCCTGTCGTAACCGCGATACCCGACATCCAATCCTTCCTGATAGCGCGAAACACAAGGATCGCTGTAAGCACCGTAAGAAGTGGAATCTTCCAGACACAACGGGAAAGACTCGGACAATTTTCCGCTGGGATTAACTGCACCCGTAAGAATATCGGCAAGAGCTTCGCCGCCGCCTTCGCCGCAAAAACCTGCCCACACAATCGCGGAAACTTTATCCTTCCATGCGCTTATATCCAAAGCACTGCCCGCAAACAACACCACGATCGTCTTCGCGTTACGGCGCGCCGTTTCCAAAATCATATTTTCCTGTGCGGCAGGCAAGCGCATACTTTCACGATCGCCGCCCTCTCCTTCAATGTCCGAACCCGTCCCCGCACATACGATGGCAACATCGCTTTCCGCCGCGTTCAGCAACGCTTTGTGCGCTTTCTGCCAGTTAGAAGCGATCCCCTTGGGCCAAAATCCCGCTTCGTATTTCACTTCACTGCCCAGCCTCTCGCCGAGAAGCTGCGGAAGATTGAAAAATTTCCCCAGCCATTGTACCATGGCAGATCCGCCGCCGGCCACAAGCCCGCATCTTCCGGGCGCCGCAAATTCCCCGCAAACAGAAAGTTTTATTCCCTTGCAAAGGGGCAAAACACCTTCATTTTTAAGGAGAACCATCCCTTCCTGCGCAATCGTACGCGCGACGGCAAGACGCTCCTGTTTAGTTCTTTTTATCTTTCTGACCTTACGCATCTCCGCACAACGGTAAACAAGTTTCAGCACACGGGCAGCGCACGCGTCAAGTTCCTCGTCGGACAAAAGCCCCGCTTTATAATCGGAAACAAGCATTTCATAGTTTTTCTGATTGAAAGGAAATTCGATATCCAATCCCGCTTTTGCAGCCGCCGTCCGATTGCGAACCGCTTCCCAGTCGGAATAAATCGCTCCGTCAAAGCCAAACTCCCGACGTAAAATATCGAAGCCCTTTTTATTTTCCGAAGCGTAAATTCCGTTGATGCGATTATAAGAGCACATCGCCGAAACAGGCTTTGCCTTGCAAGCGATCTGAAAAGGTTTCAGATAAATTTCCCGCAAAGTACGCTCGTCTACTTCACTGGACTGTTCGAAACGATTGTATTCAAGATTGTTTGCATAATAGTGTTTGAGGCAAGCTCCCACGCCGCAGCTTTGCAAGCCGTCTATGTATTCGTAAGCGAGCGAGCCGGCAAGGTACGGATCTTCCGAAAAATATTCAAAATTACGTCCATTGAGCGGATTCCGCTTTATGTTCACGCCCGGAGCGAGCAAAATATCCACTTCGCTGTCGATACAATCATCCGCGAGCGATTCGCCCATTGCGCGAGCACAGTCACGGTTCCAGCTATTGGCAAGGATCTGAATGGAAGGATACGCAGTGGACGGAATATCCCGCTTCCATACCCCGTTTTCGTCATACTCGGATTTCCGCACCCCCACCGGCCCGTCAGACACAGTTACCTGCGGAAGTTTTCCGCCGAGAGAATGCGTATGCCAAAACCCTTCGCTGCACAAAAGCCGAAGCTTTTCTTCTGCGGTCAGATCTTTCACTGTCAATTTTTTCATAAACGTACCCCGTAATTTATTTCAAAATCATTTTGTTGCTCTGTTTGAGCAAGGGTGCAAAAATTCCGCCGACCACACTGCGGTTCATGAAATGTACGATATCGCCACGGCCTGCATAGTACCAGTCACCGAACGGAACACGCGTGGACGATTCACTCAAATACCGCACGACGGGCAAATAAATCTGCTCTGCCTTTTTCTTATCGTCCGTAAGCGCAGCCGCCCACAAGATCCAGTCCGCCTTTGTATAAGTTTCACGCGTATCCAAAGGAACGCCGTAACGTTCGTTCTTTGCAATATAATAGTCCGTTTCCCTCTCACAAACATCCTGCCCGATAAGATCGAACCCGAACAGTTTGTCAAAAAGAATATTGTATTTTATGGAATAGGTACCCTGCTGCCCATAAGCGAGCGGCATGATCTGATCGCCCACGGATGCCTTGAACTTGTCTGCAAATTCACGCGCGCGTTTTTCATATTCCGCCGCAAGTTCCGCTTTGCCGAGCGCTCTGCACACGATTGCAAAACTCTCGATCCCGACCAGCGCCTTGACGGAAAGGTTGACGTTGCCCGCCAAATGTCCCGCAAAATCGTCGGTACATAACTGATTATCGGGACGAAGTCCGAATTTTTCCAGATACTTCACCCACTTTTTGAGAAGCGGGAAATTTTTCTTTGCCAGCGCTTTATCCGCCCCCGCAACAATCGCGGCCGCCGTCATGATGAGCATATTGCCGCATTCTTCCACCGGCATCTGACAATTCTTGTCATACACGTTGCTTTCGGCCGGACGGATGTACAGCATCTGATTCGTGCGCGGCGACGCCCCGGTGGAAAACATTCCGCAGCAATACTTGTCCTCCCTGTATGCCGTGCCGTACACCTGTCCCGCACACCACGGATAAGTTCCCAGATCGTGCGGCGCAAAATCATAGTTCCAGACAGGCATCTTCGCAAAATCGTAAATGCCGCGAATCATCGCGTTGACAAGTTCCGGATTGTAAAGCAAAAACAGAGGAATAGAAGGATAACTCACGTCTGCCGTACCGATACAACCGTTTGAATTGTTTTCCTTGGAAAGAAAAAGCAATTCTCCTTTGGAATTCTTCACAAGTTTATGCGCCCCGACCGACTGCCTCAGCGCGGCACACGCAAGAGTATAATACTCTTCGCCCGCTTTTTCGCAATCCTCTTTCAGTTTTGCATCAAAATCCGCGCACTCTTTTAAAATATTATCGTGTTCCTTCCTCGAAAAGTCCATGGCGTCGACGATCGTCCTTCCGCCCTCGAAGAAATAACATTTCAGCCATTCCCCGAAATAGAAAATCGACACTTTATCGTCAAATGCGGTCATAAAATACCCTTTCGCCGCTCTGTTCACTCCGAGAATGTACAATCTTTCGCAATCCTTGCGCAGATATTCCGTCTTCCCTTCCGATACGTAAAGATTGATCCCTGCATCGCTGACCAACCAGCTTTCCTCCGCGGCAATATACACATCGCCCCAGTCGGGAGCGACACAGTCGCTCGTATCCGAAAGGACCAGGTTGCGCCCGCGCGTAAAATAAGCCGCTTCATACCCCCTGAGCGGCAGCACTCCGCCAACTACCCAGGCACGTTCACCGTTATAACAGAATTCTTCATCCAACGAGATCGCCACGGAAAAATCTGCAGGAAGTTCCCCTTCCGGGTCTACTTCATATTCCGTATAACACACAGGGCAGGAAAGCACCTCTGAATTATTCGGCAAAAGCGGAGATACAAAGCGGACTTTCAACGTAAACTCTTCCCCGCGAAAAATATAATCCGTCGAAAACGCACTGATGGCCACATCCGTCTGTTTCAGAGGAATTGCCCCGTCGCGCCTGCCCAAAAAGCAATAGGTCTTGCCGTTATACCGCACAAAACCGCAGGCACGGTGTTCCAGCCCCGTCCAGAAAACAGTATCGCCGCCATTCAGCGCATCCGTTTTTGACCAGACGGAAAACATCGGATCGATCACCCACAGAGGATAAGCCGGTAAAATTCTTTTCATGTTTTTTGCTCCTTTTTTCAGATAACCACTTATAATTTAGCAGAGGAAAATTAAAAAGTCAAGACCTTTTCAGATTTTCTGCTCTACCAAAGAAGGCGGCGTCTGCGCCGCCTTCTTTACATTTGATCACGTCCTATTATTCTAACCACGCACCCGCAACATAGATAGCCGTAACACCCTGCGGGTTTGTTACTTCTCCGTCATTCGTTTTGGGTATTACAAACCAGCCCGTATATCCGCCGGAGAACCACTCGTAAACATCATACAAATCGTTTTGTTCTCCGTCCTGATAAGCGGGGATCTCTATTTCCACCCACCGGTTCGTTTCGATAGTCCCTCCGGAAACGGAGCCGTTGTGTATCGAGGAATAATTGACCTCAGTATCGTTTTCCGTTTCGATATAGACAAGCATTTTTGCCGTATAGCCTCTGCGATACATTTCCCGGCCAATGTCTGATTTGATGCGTACGCCCGCTTGCCTGCCTTCCTGCGTCGAAAGTTTTACCGCACCGTTTTGCGGCAGGTTCGCTTTTCCCGGCAAATTGTTTTGCTCGACCCAGGACGCGGTAACGTTCGGCGTGTCGCCCTCGGTCGCAACGTCAAAATATGCCGTCGCGTCCGAACTGAAATCAATTACATTTATCCGATCGAACTGTTGTTCCAACGTAAAACCTGTCAGCCAGATCGAACTTATGGGATCAGAAACGGGAAGAGTTGCCCAGAACAGTTTTAATTCTGTTTTGGAATCATTTACCAGATCTTTCAGCAACGTGAGCGACACTTCAAGTTTTACCCACTCACCCGTCGCGACATTCTGCTCCGAATACACGTCGGGAAGCAACCTTATCTGCAAATCGCTGCGTTGAGAACCTTCCGCATTTTCAACATACATCCAGAAAGTTACTGCCCTATAACCCTGCTCTATATATCCCTGAACAATTTCCTGCGTAATCGTATAAATAAATACCGCGGGCCACTTATCGGCCGTAACTGTGTTGGCTTTTAACTGAACGGCACGTTCGTACCCTTCGGGCATGCCTGACGGCGCAAGAGAACGATCATAATATTTGGCGTTGCTTTGATCATCGTTATAAATCAATTCGTTCCCCACGTCTGCCCAGAACAATCTCGCGTCCGCACGGTTCATATCGATCAAAACAGGATCATTATTTTCGGCATACACGCTTGCAATGCGGACTTCGGTGACTCGATTGACGACTCCGTCTCCGCCGTTCTGCACAAAGCATACGCCGCTAACGAAGTTGTCTGCAAAATATGCTGACGTAAACGTTACGTTTACCCATGTATTTGTTTTGACGACCAAACGCGATCCGTTGATATCGATCTGAATTTCGGGCGTTGCAATACTGTCTTTTACCGCAATATACATCGGAACAACGACTTCGCTGTACGTTTTGACAACAGCCGCATCCATACGCAAAGAACTGAAATGCAGTTTCGGCCAGCTTGCATCCCCGCCTTCGGCATAGATCCCTGTAAAAGATACACCGCCCTTTGCCCCCTCAGGCAGTCTTTCGTCGTTCAAAGGCAAATACTCTTTATTATAATCGGATCCGCTTTCCAGCCTGACAATATCGAGCGACGCTATGTCGTTGAAAGATTCGATTTCGTTTTCCGCCGCGGCAGCTCGCACGACTGTAAGCGTCTGTACCTGCGTAAACCTCTCTCCGTTGTATTCCGCCGTGTATGTCACCGTATAACTGCCCGCCATCATCGGCGTGAATTTGCCGTCCTGCACAAAAATCTCTCCGTACAGTCCTTCATATAATTCTTTCTCTTCATACACCGCCGCGTACGTCCACACAATGCCGTCATCCGTCACCGCACTGCCTGCCGCCGTCTGCAGCACACCTGCAGGAAGCATATATTCTTGCCCGTTCGTGCCGTCCTCCAACGCCGGAACCACGACGGCATACGTTCCCGCTTCGATGTCCACGCGATTCTCGTACTGTCTGCCGCAATATTCTGCCCTGTAAATGACCGTGTACGTCCCTTTCTTTTCGGGCGTAAACTTGCCGTTTACGACTTGCAGCCCCGAAGTTTCGCCTTCAAACAGCACCTCATACGTCCAGACTGCTTTTTCGGGATGATCGGCTCCCGTCAGCTCCGCCATCGGCAGTGTATATTCCGCGCCTGCCGTCCCGACCGCCGGAGCATCGATCTTCACCGCATACTCTTTGGCCGCGACACTGAACGCGATCGTTCCTTCCGCAAACCGATCCCCATAACCGCGGAATCGGATCGCATAGTCACCCGATTCCGGATTGATAAGCACCGCCGCACGGCCATTGTTGCCGCCTTCCACCGTGTAGTCTTTCCCTTCCTCCAACGTCTTGCCGTTGTGCTCGATCGTGAAGGTATACGCATACCCTTTGCTGTTGTAGATCTCCACCCAAGCTTTCAGATCGTTCCCGTCTTCGTACGTCGTGAACGACGTCTGATTCAGCGAGAAGCCTGCTTCCGCAAAGGCAATGTTTTTCGCACTCAGCGAACCTGCCTCGATTTTTGCCACATACACCGCCGAAACGTTCTGTTCGTTGGTGAACCAGAAAAGATTCGTATTTGCTATGCCGTTTGTACCCGACCAGCCGTACACCTCCATGAGTGCGTCTTTTTCAAACTCGAGAGTGATCCATTTGTTGGTTTCCAGGCTCACTCCCGATACCGCCTTGCCGAAGTACGGCCACATCACAGCTTTCACGCTTTCCGTGCCCGTCGCTTCAATGTACAGCGTCACTTTCAATGCCTCACATCCCGCCAACAGGTTCTTGTCAGCGGAGAATTTGAAATTAGGATAGTTGGCCTTCTTATTGACAAACGTCGCTTTCAGCGCACTGTCATACCCTTGCGGAACACCGCTCGTTTCATAGCCGTACGTCACATCCAGATCGCCCGATTCAAACAATACAAACCCTTCGCTTGCAAGATCGGCAATGTCGTTCGTTTTATTCAGCTGAACGTTACGGACATAGATACGCTCTATGGGAAGATCATAACTGCTCTGCACCCAGAACATTTTCACACTGCCGTTGTCCGTCTGTTCCAGCGCGGCAAGATAAGCATCCAGGCTGAAAGTGAGCGTGACCCACTTTCCGACGGCAACCGTCCCCTGCGAATCGTTCATGCCGCTCTGCTGCGCCCAGTAATTCATCCGCGCAAGTTTGCCGGCATTTTGCGCATTCTCGGGAACAAGGTACACCTGCATTGTGACCGCATTATACCCCTGCTCTTGCAACGCGCGATATGCGGCAATGTTCTGCCGCGCCGTAACTGCGACGGCGGGATAAGGTTCATATTCAGAACTTTTATCCGGCGCCTTGATGTCCGCATACGCCGCACTGCCGCCGCCCGGGACATCTTTGTCCGTCCAGCCGATGTTTTCCGCATCATTGGCAATGCTCAGACCGTCCACGCTGCCCGCGTCGGCAAAGTTTTCGATTTCATTCTCCGCCGCGGCAGGCCGATCGATCTTTTCACCCGTCGCAAGAATGCCTGCAATGCGTATCTCGGTTATAAGATCAGCAGGAGCGCCGTTCTGTACCCAGAAGAATCCGGTCTTTCCAACCCCCACATTGTTATAACAGGACACAAAAGCCGATGCCGTTACCGTGATTTTTGTCCACTCGTTCGGCATTACATACTTGTCGATACGGACGTCTCCCGTGCTGCCGGGTGTCGGGAAAACAGCAACACGGATGCCCGCGGTCTTGTTTTCTTCGGTAAGTTTGCTTTCGTCTGCTTTCAGATAGATCCAGAAAGAAACTTCGGATTTGCTTTCGATCGCGCTCGCGGATACGCGAGGCGTGACCGAGAACATGGGCCAGCTGCCCGTACCGCCCGTGGAAGGAATGGTATATGACACGCCGCCGAGTACGCCGTCTGCGCCGCTGAGACGCTCGTCATCCGCCCACAGATATTCCGCCGTGTACACGCGGCCGCTTTCCAGCCTCACATTCTGCAGCGAGGAAGGATCGTCAAACGATTCGATCTCACCCGAAGCCGCAGCCCTGCGTTCAACATAAAGTTCTGCCTGTGCGGTGTAAGTCGTTCCGTTATAAACGGCACTGTACGTCACATAATAAATGCCGCCCGCCTGAGGAGTGAACACCGAATTGTTAAGCGCGATCGCTCCGAATTTCTCTTCGTAAAGCGCCTTGTCGGAATACTCCACGGAACATTCCCAAGACTGAGCCGTGACCGTCTGCCCGTTCACTTCCAGCGTTGCCGCAGGCAAAGTAATCTCTTGCCCCGCCATCGCCGTACCAAAATCGGGAACGCGCACTTCGTTGAATACGCCCTTGATATCCGCCACGCGAATCGCCTTGATATCATTGAAACAATATCCCTGCGAACCGTTCTGCACCCAGAAAAGCCCGCGCGACTGAATACCGATCACCGTACTCCAATTGTTCATAATGATGTCGGTGTCGATCTTCAGTTCTACCCATTCATTCGTCCTGACATATTCCGTATATGCATCGCCTGTGTCGGGAACCATGCGGATCTCAACGGTATCGATGTTTTCGTCGGGAACATCAAAATACAGCAAAAGGCTGAAATAATCTGCTTTTTCCAGTTCGCCCTGCGGGGTACGCGAATCGAATTTAAGGCGGGGCCACGTGCCGATATCCGAATCCGTAATAGAAAATTCCACGCCGCCCTTCACCCCGTCCGGCAGTTTTTCGCTGCCGAAAGGCAACCACGTCTCCGCAAAATCGATGCCGCTGTCCATGCTTACATACACCAGCGAGGAAGCCGCATCAAATGACTGGATCTCTCCGCGGGCAGGCACGCTCTCCTCTATGACGATATTCGCTTTTCCCGATCTGTTCAGTGTGATGTCGTCGAGGTAAAGAACGGGAGCTGCGGAAATATCCGCCGATTTACAGTTATCAAAACGAAAACCGATACCCGCTATGTTCGCTACATCGCACATATTCTGCAATGCGGTATAGTCCGGTTTATATACAACTTCTGTCCACGTTTTCGGGGAAAGTTCCACATTCAGCACGCCTTTGCAGTCTGTACCTTCGATGTCCGCTATGCTGGCTATGATACAAAATTCAAATCCTACTTTCTGATCCTGTGCATTATACATCCAGAAACGGATCTCGTTGAGATAGGTGAAATCCGAATAATCGTAGCCGCCGTCCCCTTCTATCTTCATGGGATAATAGAAATACGGCTTTGTGTCGGGATCGGTGTGCGAGCCGAGCGGCTGCACTTTTGCGGAATACGTTCCGCCGTGCGCCTGTTCATCCGACCTGGATACCCGACCGAATCCGTCCATGATGCTCAGATAAGAAAACCCCTCTTCCCAGCTCTCATAGGTGGCAAAATTGATCGTCGTGCTCCCGCTTCCCCCGTCCGAACAGGCTGCAAACGCCGCCGCCGAACAGGCAAGAAAAGCCGACAACAGGATAGCGATCCATGCTTTTTTCATACGAAATCCCCTCCTTATTTACCGTACACGACGATCTTTTCAATCGAAAGCACAGTCTCTTCCGTTCCGGAAGCGAACTCAAAACGCAGGCTTTGCAGAGTGCCGACTTTGTTCCAATCGGCGGATGCAAACGAAAGCACTGCCATTTCCTGCCCGCCGCCAAACGTAATGCTGCCCAAAGAGGTGATGCCTTTGTCACCGACCAGATAGACGGAAACAAGCCTGTTTTCAGGTCCCTGTACGGCGATCTCGATCCTGTCGGTTTCCTTGCCGATCCCCGTGATCAGTGTACCGCGGAGCAGGAATCCCTGCCTTATATCCGTGCTTGCACGGGCGGCAAGAGTAACTTTCATCATTCCTTCTTCTTTCTGCGCAGAAACATCCACCCCGCCTTCGACTTTGGATATATCCGCCGCCGTAACGGATTCGTCAGATACAGCATTGACATACGCCCGACCGCCAAAATACGTTTCGTACGTATACGTTTTGTCTTCCGCCGAAATATTCAGACGAAGCATATTGGAATCGTTTTGGGTCAGATTTGCGGTAACGGTATATACTTTCATGCCGCTGCCGTTGCTTACGCCTTCACTCAGGCGAACGGAATCGGGCGTCCCTTCCGCAAGGGAGATCTGCGCACCTTCTGCCGCCGCAAACGTCAGCGTCGCCGCGCCGCTGTTGTCCGACCTCGCCGTTATGCTGAATCTGGCAGGCGACGCATTGAGTTCGTACAGATCGAACAGCGTTTCGCGCGCCGTATCAAATGAGGAAGTGTTTGCCGTGACGACTGTCCCGTCGTATAATTCCGAAACGAGACTGCCCATCATTTCGGAAAATTCATCGCTGACCCCGTCCCCGTTCGCATCGGTATTCAGCCCGCTCGTTTCATACGTTTCCCGCATGGCATAGAGAAGTTCGTATTCTTCCAACCCGTCGCGGATCGCTTCGAGGCGCATACTCGCCACCGGTCCGTCCACCCCGTACTGCGCACCCGGATAAAACAGGAATCCGTCTCCGTTCGCACCGGGATAACGCATGGCATTGCCTTCGTAATAATCATAAATAGGCTGATACGTCCATGTAAGATTATCGGCATAGATTGTCGTCGCCCAGTACAGGTTGCCTACAACTCCGTATTCCGCCTGCATCCAACTGACCATCCTCGGATCCAGCATGGAATCGTCGATACGATACGTCGCATAGGGAGGTTCCGGAGCCACACAACCGTACCACCAGCGCTTTGTCTGACTGTTATAGTTCGCCCTGCCTTCTTCGGTATCATAGGCGTCGAACAGCGGACATCCGCCTTCCAGATAAGGAAGGATCTCATTGTAATCCGTCTGCGACGCAATCGTCGCTATATGATACATATTTTGCAGACTTTCCGCGAGCGATTCGATGAACGCATCTGCGGAAGCATAACCGTTTTCCTTCGCTTTTGCATCCAGCTGAGGATACTTCGCGATCAGGGAAGACTTTTCGGCCAGCATTTGCTCCGCGGCCTTGTTGGCCACCCCGCGGAAGATGACGCTGATCATCTTGACGCGCGAATACCCGAGCGCGTCGTGCGTTTCATCGATCATACGGAAATAAGTGACCAGTTTGGAGAAAAGGTCATACCCTTCGGTCAGGCTCTTTTCCGCAAACGCGGCGATATATTTTTCCATCAGATCTCCGTCAAGCGCTTCCAGCGTACCGCTGTTTTTCACGACGTTGTACGCCGCCGTCGTGAAATCATAGTTTTCATGATCGGTCAGGTACATCCCTTCACTCTCTTCGAGCCGCAGATATTGCGCATATTTTTCGTCCACCTGCGCCCCGCTCATGAACGCAGACGCATACGGCAGCGAGATGGTGGAACAAAGCGGATTTTGTACATATTCGTACGCTTTGTCCACATACGCCCGGATCCCTTCATCCGATTTTACGTCAAAATCGTAAAGAATATAATTGGGGTTGAGGCGATAATCGATCAGCGCTTCATTGTATTTGTCGAACATTTCCTGCGTACTGTCCAGTTCGCCGCGGTAGAAATACCACTCATTGAGGAATACACTCTGCGCATGGTTCTCTTCGGGAACGGTAACGTCGCGCACTTCAAGGGTGACAGGAACGTTTTCACTTTCTCCCCCTACCGTGACCGTGACATTGCCCGTATATACGCCCGCCGCCTGATCTTCCGGAATATACCAGCGCACATACAGTCCCTGGTTTTCCCCTGCCGCCACGACGTTTTCGCCCGCTTCTTTGATATTTTCATACGGAACAAGCGCATCGGGATACCAACCGGCCTCTTCCGAAGTCGTACTCACGCGGATGTACTTTTCATGAAAGATCGCCGCATTGGCCGCCGAAAGTTTTTCCGTTCCGCAAGTGAGATCGTTTGCTTTCACCTCATAGCGGATATCGCGTCCCTCTTCGCCCGTAGCGCTGAGAATGATCTGCGCCGATTCGTATTCGTTTCTCGCCGCAAGTATACGCAATCCATCTGTCTTTATATTTTCGTAACTGCCGTACGGTTTCTCTTTGAGCACCTTTTCAGTGGCAGAAGTCGTCCAGATATGCGTTTCTTCGAGCGTTCCGGGATATTTCTGCTCCGCTGTTTTCTCTTCGCCGCAACCGGCGAAGAGAGTGAGCGATAACAGAAGCGCCAGCGTTACTGCTGCTGCCTTTTTCATTGAATTTTCCTCCCTTCTGTTTCAGACTATTTCAGTCCCGCACGCTGCAAAGCGGTATCAAAACGGCTCTGCGTCCAGTAACTGACCGTCTCATTCCAATAATAAACAGGCGTCTTGTCGTTTTTATCCTGACGCAGTACCGTATACCATTCCGTGGGCTGAAATGCGGTGACCTGTCCGTAGTAATAAAGCGCATAACGGTTTTCCATGGGAAGCGTGTTCACCGTGTACAATGTCTCCGTTTCAGGATAGAAATAATCGATCCTCGATTTCTGAATGGCAGAAAATTGATTGTACAGTTCGGGATTTTTCTCGCGGATATTGTAGTTAAAAGGAAGACTCGCGCCGTCCGTCGCCTGCGCATAGGCATCCTGCGCGATGTCCGTTGCCATAAAACGCAGAAAATCGACTGCCATATCCTTTGCGGTAGCGTTTGCGGGAATAAGCCCGTAATGTACGCCGCCTATAGAATGCACTACGCCGCGTGCCGCCGCAACCGCCTCGAGTACTTGTTGATACGTAAACCCTGCCGCACTCTTTTTGTCGCTGCCCTGAAAATAATGGTCGATCAGTTCCTGATCCACCGTACGCGACGTATCGTCCACATAATCGATCATCGCGGAAAGCAGATCGTCGCCAATACCATATTTGCTGCCCAGAGAACTGATGACAGGCGTGCGCATCATTTTAAAATTATCGGGATTTTCCACTTCGCTCAGCGTCTTGCTCATTTCAGAAGCAAACCAGTCGCCGTTGGCATTGAACAGCCAGCCTCCCTCTTCCAGCGAAGGACTGTTCAGGAACTTTGTCTGTACCTGTTTGAATCCGTTTGCCCAGCCGTTCGGATCGAGATACCCGCCGTTGCCGCTGTCTATGGAACTGTAAGAAACCCCGTTCCTGTCGCTGCCGCTGTATGAATTGCCGTGATACCGCAACAGACTGCGCATGGTTTCCAGTGCCTCATAACGCCCTTCGTGCGTGGAGAACACAGAAAGTTCAGGCTCTCCCGTAATGGAATTGGTGGGAATACCGTTCCAGTAATCCTCAAATCCTGCCGTCCCTTCGTACTGCGCCCACCAAACATTAAAAAGATTGGTCAGATAAGTGTCGTCCTTGGACTGATAAAAGGCAAAACCTCCGTCCTGCCATTCATACTGACCGGTATGCGCATTATCCCAATCCTCGCGGAGCGCACGGCAAACAGCAATCAGTTCGTCTGTGGTGTTGGGCGTTTCTCCCGCCTCCTTATTAAGTTCGGGATGCTTTGCATACAGACTGTTCAGATTCGCTTCATTGTAAATGATCGAGTTCATACCGTCCGCCCACGAAACAGAAAAATACTGTTCGCTATCGGGATCGTTTACGTTCAGATAACGATTCATCTCCACGAAACTATCCTTCATTTTATCCTTGAACAGAACAGGATTCCCTTCCGCATCAGTCTCGCCGGGAACCTGAGAATTGTAAACCGCATCGGTCAGATCCAATGCATTCCCGCCGGGAATAAGCGAACTCTGCAACCACATATCGAACATAAGATCAAATGCATTCGTCGACGGGTTGGAAAGACGCGTGGAACCGTAGCCCTGATCATCTTCCACCTGCAACGCATAATTGTCTTTTATATTGGCACCCGGATACTTCTCCTGTACCCAATCCTGCGCAAAGAACTTTTCGGCAACAGCATCCACCCAATCGGTACCATACCCGAAATTGACGCAGTACACCTGCAAAAAGTCTTCTGTATCTGGAATTTTTTTCGCGCAGGCGGCAAACGAAAACGTTGCGGCGGCAAGCGCACCGACAAGCAACAGACTGCATAATTTTTTCATTTCTATTCCTCCTTTTTTTCTGAAAATCATCCCGGCAGGCGCTTATTCCTTCAGCCCGCCGATGGTAAAGTTTGACATAATAATATCTGAAAACGCCGCAAACAATGCAATGATCGGCACACACGCGATGAGCAGAGCCGCATAATAGACCGGATATTCTCCGCCGTCCCCGCGCTGTATGGAACTTTGCACCTTATACAGCCCCGATGCAATGGTGGGGAAATCCGGCAGATACAAAATCATAGTCATGTAATCATTCCACGCCCCAATGAACGCCATGATGCACAGCGTAAACATGGCAGGCCATGCCTGCGGCAGCATGATACGGAAAAACACGGTTGCGTGTCCGCCGCCGTCTATGAAAGTCGCCTCGGCATAACTCCATGACAAGGACCGGAAAAAGCCATACAGGACAAGAAAATTGAACCCGAACCCTCCGAAATTTGCGGCGATCGCGTACAGCGGAGAATTGTACAAACCAAGTTGATTGATCAGCTTGAAAAAAGAACCCGTATTTCCGACTATGGGGATCGTCATCGAAAATATAGCAAGCCCGTACAACACCCCGCGCAATTTGAAATTATATTTTGCCACACAGTAACTTGTAAGGGCGCTTGCAAACACACCGCTCACCGTACAAAGCAGCGAGTACCACACACTGTTGACAAACATCATCGGAAAATAGATGGACTCCCCGATCGAGTTTTTTACCTCCATCTCGGTGAAAGCCGAAATATAATTGGAAAACAACCACTCTTTGGGGAATGTAAGGTTCGAATCCTGCAACAGGTATTCGTTGGAAGATTTGAGCGAATTCATGAACATGTACAGAAAAGGGAAGATCAACGAAAGTGCATACAACGCAAACAAAACGAATACGACCGCAAAAAGCACCTTTTCCTTTTTGTTGCGTTTACTCAGGATAGACGCCTCTTTGGAAACTTTTGCCGAAGCGCGCTCTTCCAGGATCTTACGCATGCGCTCCGTTTCATACACGGAAACAGGCGTCTGTTTTTTGGATGATAAAAATGAAAACATCATTACCCCCTCCTCAATATTCCACCGTGGGAACTTTTTCCAACAGCCAGCGCACAAACAGAATCAGCGGAACGGTGACCACCGTAAAACACAAGCCCGTTGCCGAAACCACACCAAATTCCCCGCCGGCACCGTTGCCCTGCTGACCGTACACTTTCAGGAAGATCCAGAAATTGATGGTCGTCGTTTCATAATCGCCGTTGGTAAACAACAGGATAGGCCCCGAAGAATTGACGATACCCGTAAACGTAAAAATCAGCATCGTGCAGATCGTGGGCCACACAAGCGGAAGAATGATCTGCACAAGTTCACGCAGCGGGCCGCAGCCTTCCAGCCGCGCCGATTCGAGAACATCAACGGGAACGCGCGACATGGCACCGCCAAAAAGAAGCATATTCCCGCCAAAACCTGTCCAAACGACATAAATAACGATCATCATCGTTGCCGTCTGCGGTCTGGTAAGATATCCCTCGGGAGGCATATGCCCGCCCAGCGCCGACATCAACGCCTCCAAAGGTCCGCTCGGGTCGACCAGGCTTCTGTATGCCGCTACCATCACCACTCCCGAAATAATAGCCGGCAAATAAAAGACAATGCGGAAAGCGCGGTAAAACCAGATACGTTTGTACAAAAAGTATGCAATGACCAGAGCGCCCGGAAGCTGGATCAGAATTCCTACCCCGAAATAGATCATTGTGTTTTTGACCGCTACCCCTATCGTCTTGCCCGTCGTTACGGTCAGTTCGTCGAAGAACGAAGCGAAATTTGAAAACGTGAAAGCGCCCTGCGGATCCTGAAATGCAAGCACAATGGATTGCAGATTGACGTAAAGCCAAAAAATGATCCACTGCAGGACAGGCAAAGCCAGCATACAGAACAGGAAGATCGTCTGCGTCCGCTTTTTCCCCGAAAATTTTTTGGAAAGCCCTGAAAGCGGTGCTTTTTTTTGCTTTGCATACGTTTCCGTTCTTTCACTGACGGCATCGTTCATTTTTCCTTTCCTCCTTATTTTTTTACCCCCAAAGAAAGCACAAAAAACCGAGCCGCATACCTTGCGGGAAATTTTACGGTAAGTTTCCCCGCCGACAGTCCGAATTCAGTCGGCAGCGATAGCGGATAAATAACCTTGCAGGTCTGCGGTGAAAGCGAAGCGAGATCGACGCTCACGCTGTCCCTGCCGCCCGTATTCCAAACGGCAAGATACAACATTCCGTCCGCAATGAAACCGCCTGCGGCACTTTTGTCACCGAATCTTGCAAATTTTTTCGGAAACCACGGCACGCTCCGCGTTTTTGCCGCGGCAATCTTTTTCGAACAGGCAAGCCCCTCACGGACGATCTCCTTCTGCCCTTCCGTCAGAAGTTCGACGTGTGAAGCAAGATGCACTCTGCCCAGCATAGCGTTGACCATGTTCATGGCAACCGTTTCATCGGAAATGTGTTTATGCACCCATTCTTCCGTGGGACTGAACCCCTTTACCCAACTGTCCACGGGATAACTCCATACTCCTGCCTGTTCAGGAAGCACTCCCGCAAGAATGTTTGCCGCGATCCACGGGTATTTGCGGTAATCCGTCTGATCGGAACTGGAAACAAGCGACCATTCCGCCGTGGTACGGTAGTCCAATCTCTGCCCGCCGCTCGCACAGCCTTCGATAATGATGTCCGGATACCTGCTGCGCAAGCCGTCTACCCATTTCAGAAAAGCTTCCGTCGCGAGTTCCAACCCGCGCCCCGCTTTTTCTCCGCCTGCATCCGTACCCGCACCGCAGTCCTGATTGTAATCGAATTTCAGATAATCCGCCCCGTATTCAGTCACGATCCTGTCAACGGCGGCGTCCATGTACTCTACAACCGCTTTGCAACGATAATCGAGAAATCTCCTGCCTCCGACCACAACGGGAACACCGTCACGGCACATCCACGCATCCGCAGGATAAACTGAAATCATCTCTTCACACAGTTGTCCCACAACTTCCGGTTCCATCCATAGGCCCGCCTTCATGCCTAACGAATGAATGTATTCGATCGTGCGGGCAATACCGTGCGGATACCTCTTTTTGCTCTCTTTCCACTGTCCGACATAGGGATAGATCACTTCCCCGTCCTCTTCGTTGTGCCAGCCGCAATCAATGACATAAATATCTGCGCCAAGATCCGCAGCTACGGGTGCCATGCGATGTGTTCGCTCTTCCGTGGGGCTGTCCCACGAAAGATGCATATATTCATTAAACACCACAGGAAGATTTTTGTCCGCAGAACATACATTGAGCAGATGCCTTCTGTATTTTGTCATTTCTGCAACAGTATCGTTCAGCGTCATCCCCGTACAGATCGCCGTCGCAGGTGTGCTGTACTTTTCACCGGGCGACAACCGCACTTCCCATTCATGATCCCATGCGTCCGCTCCGCCCGTATACAGATAAACACCCTGTCCGCATTCTCCGATCTCCCAATACCAGCTGTTCGGACTTTCGATCTCAAACATAGTATAACTTCCGTCTTCCGCATGTTCGATAATTGCCTGCGGCAGTTCTTCTTTCGTAGACCACCCGCCCTTGTTCGAACCGTATACCCTGCGAAAACTGGCATGCCCGCCGCTGTAAAGCCCTGCGTCAAACAAACTGTATCGCTGTGGCTGGCATTCACAATGCCAGCTGTTGAAAAACCGGTACAAATGCGTTCTTTTCAGATCATGGATGGAATTTCCGTCCATCCCGTAAAGAACAAAAGAACTGACCTGACTGACCCGTATTTCTTCCTGCGTCCGGTTTTCAATACTCTGAAACACACGTATCGCATTGCTGTCCGGAAACTTTTCAAAGGTAACCACGGACCGCAATATTTCCGATTCCTGTACAATCTCCAAAAAATCGCCGCAAAGTCTGTGTCCCTTATATAATAATGCCGAGCCTTCCGCCGTGGGAATACGTTTTCCGTCACGGCTGATCTTGTTCTGCCCCGTAAGCACTGCTTCCGCTATGGGACTCTCCCCGCGAGGCAAAAGAATACTCGCCCTTTCTCCCTCGCTTAACTTAAACCGAAACCCTCCGAATTCTGTCACTGCCATTTTCATATCCTCCGATGCCCTTATTTCATGCAGTCCGCAATCAGTTCATTGAGCTTCTGTCTGACTGCCAGAAATTTCTCATGCCCGTGCGGATATTGTGTGAATCCGTCGATCCCCTCTTCATGCAGAAACGCAAGAACTTTTTCCCTGCCCGCATACTTTTCCAATAGCAGCAGAGCCCTGTAATCCTGCATTCCTTCCCTGAATGATTCCAATCGCAGAGAATCGATCGCTCCCTTCTCTCCGGGATAAACTATAAAACTGTCACCCGACTGAAATGATCCGCCCGCATCTGTCTCAAAAAACGGATCGACACTCCTGCGCGAAAGCGCAGTATTATAAAAATTATAGCCCCAATGCAAAAACCCTCTCGCTCCGTTGCGGTATAACTGCATCCCGATGATGCGCGTGCGCTCGGAGGGCATATTCATCATGCGGTTGGAAAGATAGTTTCTGCATTGCGGAAAACAATAATACACCCAGTATTCTCTGCCGCTCTTTGCAAACTGTTCCGCACTGTCCGTCGCCGCAACAGGAATATCGATAAGCCCCTTTTCAAGAAACGCAATCTCACTGAGCGCATCAATATGAGTAAAATCCGGCAGCAGCCGCTTGATAAGCACTCGCCGTGCCGTGTAATCTTTCAGCCAATATTCGCTGGGTTCGTCCGAGATATGAATAAACGCCCTTTCTTTCAATCCCTTTTTCTCTAAAAAAGCCCCCAGTTGCGGCAAAAAACTTTCCAGAAAAGCCGTGTATTCCGCACCGTCCGCTTTTGTTTCCCAACCGAATATTTTCTTCGTTTTGCCGTCTTCTTCCGCTACGATCTTGGGTGCTGCCTGCGCCCCCCATTGCGTGAACAAATGGGAAAATTCAAAGTATCGTACCCCCAACATCTCGGCAAAAGAAAGAAATTTTTCCAAACGCGAAAAATTGAAGTTATATTTGTTGCCTTCTTTTTTTATATCGATAAGCTGTACCGTCGTGCGTTCTCCGCCTACCTGCGTATCCAGCGGCGGCGTGAACAAAGGCACATACACCGTATTGATCCCGTGACGTACCGCGGTCCCTATAAACGTACCCGTAAGTTCCCAGAACTTTTTCCCGAAAGGTCTGATATGATAATAATTACAAATACAATCGTAATGCAGCCAGTCGGTCACGGCAAGATCGGTTGCCGGAAGCTCCCCTTTCATTACGCAGATTTCAAAAGAGATCTGCCCCTGCAAATCTCCCTTCTGCGTCATTAGAGAAATTTCCGTGCGGTATTCTCCCGCAGCAACACTTTCCCCGTTGCCTGCCGTGATCCAAAAAACGTTGACACAATTGCCTTTCAATACAAAATTTTTTTCATCAAAAGGTATCAGCGGATCGGGAAAAAGATGCAGATCTTTCGCTATAACATAATCATCGCTGTCAGGATGGTATGTAAATTCTCCGGGAACATATCCCACCTTTCTCATGGTAATCGGCAATGCCGAACGGATCTCAAAACGGCAATCCGCAGGAACACCCGTATTTTTGACGGCAAGCTGAATACCCAATACCTCATTCTGGAAACCAACAAGTTTTCCGCACACTTGCGCAGGAAGATCTTCGTTCCAAAGCTTTTGCAGTGAATTTGCAAGTTTGAGCTGTATCATAATATCTGCTTCTCCTCCCTCGCGACAAAAGCATTATGACATGAGAATACTTTTCCGTCAAGAGCGAAATTTTGATTTACATTCATTTCCTTGATTTTATATAAACAAAATCAAACAAACATTGACAATTTTGTCCGTCAATGTTATAATATTTAAAAAATACAGGATGGATGAAGTTTTGTCAGAACAATCATTTTTCAATAAAAACAACTGGAATTCGTGGATCAAAGTAACCTACTGTTCCTCAAACACCTGGCGAAACTATAAATTCAACTATACCCACAGTCATGACCGTCTGGAAATCCTTTACGTTTATTACGGGGAACTGACATTGATCTATTCGGACAACAACAGCTGGAAAGAACGCACCCTTTATTCCAACAATTACATCCTGATCGATACAGGCGTGCCGCATACCATACGCACGGGCGAGAGCGAATCTCTCGTGTTCAGTATCGAATTAAAACTCGTTCCCGAAGCAATATCCGGGCTGAAATACTCTTTGAGGCATCTGATTTCCTGCGATAAATACGTCGAAGCGTTGTTTTCACAAGAACAGAAAGTAATTCAGCTTTCCGATTCCGGACACGTTGCCCCCATGCTCCATGAATTGCAAAAATGCCTGGAAGACGCAAAGTTTGAACACGACAATTTCATTGATCTGCTCATTTCCGCCATTTTTTTCGCGATCGGTAAAGATTTTTATACGCAGCAGTATTCCCTGCACAGCGGTATCAAATATCTGCGCAAGGCGATCGACTACATCAATCTCAATTATCACCGCGAACTTCCCTGCGCGCAGGTAGCAAAGAGCGCAGGTATTTCCCTCAACTATCTCAACCGCCTGTTTACGGAACAGTTCGGAATGACTGTCAACAATTATATCAATTATCTGCGCATTCAGGAAGCAAAACAGCTGATAGAACGCACCGATATCTCCCTTGCCGAAATTTACATTCAGGTCGGCTACAAAAACAATCAGAATTTCAGCAAGCAATTCATGAGGCATATAGGCTGTTCCCCTTCTCAGTACAGAAAACGCCTGCGCGATTCCCGTTCGGAAATGAATTTTGAAAAAAATACCAACCTTATTTTCAACCTTCCCGAAAACTGATTCACCCTGCTATATAAAAAATCCTGATGATCAAGATCATCAGGATTTTATTTTTTATTCGACAAAAAGCATTTTTGAACTTATCCCTAAAAATCCTACATCCCGAAAGAGACCGTTTCCTGCGAATATAAAATCAAATGCATTGCATAAAAACAACCTCAGCCGCCCTCTTTTATGAGTTCAGCTGAGGTTGCACTTGTGCGACCGCGATAAAAAAGATTTTTTGCATTTTTTTGCAAGTATATGAACTCACGGCAAATAACCATCTGTGTTTCATTTTTTACGGATAAAAACTTTTTACAACTTTCATCTCCTACATACTAAATCGTAAAATTGACACCTTTGTGTTTTTACAGTATAATATGTTTGAAACACATGGGAGGTCTCTCATATGCACACATCTCAACTTTTAATTTTGGGTAACGGATTTGACCTGCATTGCGGATTAAAGTCTTCTTACAAAGATTTCTTTCAAAGTACAATACTGGATACTATCGGCGAACAATACGGCTCACGACAAATGAAAGCAGGAGTATCGGGTTTTTGGGAAACTTTGTTATTTGGGTATTATAAAATTCATAGCGGCAACACTGATTATAATTGGTGTGATATTGAAACAATCATCAAAGATACCCTCTTAACTATTGCTGGTAATAATAAAGGCATTGCGTTTAATGCATTAGAAAATGTTAAGCGAAACGAAGATCCAAACGATGTAATAAAAGCCATAAATGACCCGATAGAGAAATTTCTGTATCAAGAATGTATGCGTTTCTATTATTCTTTTGACAGAAGAAAACTTTTTTCAGACATTGAAGCATATTCCTTACTCATAGACAAAATTTTGCAGGAACTACATACATTTGAAAAAAGATTTTGCGAATATATTTATGATCAACTCAATGAAAAAGAAATCAACGATAGTTACATTGTAAATGCAATAAACTTGTTAAAAATCCTAACAGGCTTTACCAATAAACAGTATAAAAGAATTGACGATATTATAGAGCGACAGGAGGAGAAATATTGGGAACAACTCTCACCGACGATGCGTCGATCCGCTTCGAGAGAAAAATGTGTATTGTCACAAGAATTTACGAACTTACATTCAACTATTTCATACTGATAACGGTTCAAATTATCGTTCTTACGCTTTTTGCAAATACCTGAAAGCATTGGGCGTACAACAATCTTTTTCTCGACCTCATATCCCCTACGATAATTCTGTAATGGAAACTTTCTTCTCCTCCATGAAAAGAGAAGAATTATATAGAACTAAATACAGATCGGAACGCGAACTAAAAGATGCCATTGCCGATTACATAACCTTTTATAATGAAAAAAGGCCGCATGCGAGGAATCATCAAAAACACCAAATGCAGCCGAACAAGTATATTTTGATAAAAATTCCAAGATTTAAGGGGTTCAGAAACGTCGTTTTTTTCTGTTTGCAAATCGAATTTGCAATTTTACAAAATTTGCATTCAGACAACAAATCCGGAAAAAGCAGAAAAACGGCGTAAAACCAGCCCAAAAGCACTAAAAATTACAAACGCCCGAAGAGTTTCAGCCACTGGGGGTTCAAACTCTTAGGGCGTTTCAGATGGTGGAGTGCGTCAAACCTGAACTGAACACCAATTTAAGATCAACCGAGATTACATTTAAGAAAAATCGAACCTGGTGAACAAAATTGCATACTTTTCGAAAACTATCGCGTTATAATACAATTCTTGCAGATAACCGATCAGTTAACAAGCCGTTGCACAATCAATGGATACACAAACATACGGTACGCTAACCAGATTATTTACACGGACTTCGTACGTACAAGCATCTGGCTCTCGCACAGAAAATTCTCCCATGCGTCAAAATATTCTTATAAAAAAATCAGTTGCCGATCCGACATCGCACATCAATTATTCCGCACCCGAAAATAAACTGTTCTTAATTGGGCGCAATATATATTGCACTTCTTTATCGTTTCTCCAATACCGTCTCCGTATATGTATTGTTGCTGTATTCCTCGCCGCAACGCACACAGAATACGAAATCTGCGGCGTATAAAAATACCCTGCTATTTAAAAAATCAAACCCATTCGGCATTGACTCCGCAATGATTTTAAAAGCCAACAGGCAGCAAATTACAAAGAGATAATTACAGCACTGCAGGCGGACATCTGACCGTTTTTCGGTAATTCTCCGACACTCCAAAGGGTTTTCCCCTCCAAAGGAGCAGGTACCCTTACCGTCCTGTCCGCCGGGTTGAGAGCAACAACGATGCGCTCGCCTTGCATTCTCCTCTCGTAGATGAACGGATATTGCTGCTTTTCGGCGTATAACGGGATAAATTTCCCGAACGACTGAAGCGACCGATGCTCCTTTCTCACGGCGATCAGTGTCTTGACGGTATTCAGCAAAGATTCCGTATCCGCGCGCTCGTCCTCGACGGTAAGCGCATCCTTCTCCGTATCGAACGGAATATACAATGTATCCGACGACGTAAAGCCAAACCCGCAGCCTTTCTTCCGTTACATGGGCGAACGCGAACCCGTACGGAAATAGCCGCCCTCCACAGACGTCACAACGCCCAGCTAGCGCATACCGATCTCGTCGCCGCAATAAATAAAGGGAGCGCCGGGCATCGTGAGGAGAAACGCAAAACAGATTTTCAGGTCAAGCAGATCTCTGCCGCGCGAAAGGCGGAGCATATCGTGATTACCCGACGGGATACAAATGAGCCTGTTCTCTTCGGTAGAGGCCAAATTTGCCATATACGTATCGAGAAATACAGTAATATCCCCTTTGTCCTCCTTCGAAAAGAAGGGATTTTCGCTGCAAAAGAGCGAGTTATAGGCAGGCGGCCCGAAATGCAACATAAAATCCATATGAAAGCCGCCTTCTACGGATTCTTTCGGGACTCCCCATTCGGAGACCATTGCACAATGCGGATATTCCCTTTCAAGGAACGCACGAAAATCCTGCCAAAGACGGATATTTGCGTAATGCACATCATCGTCGTCCTTGACGAGCTTCAGCGCCATATCGACGCGGAAGCCGTCCGCTCCCATATCCAGCCAAAAACGCATGATATCCTTGATTGCCTCACGGGTCGCGAGTGCGGAGGGCGACTCAGGCGACATCATCCACGGACGGTTGCATTGAGCGTAACCGTAATTCAGTGCGGGCTGATGCGAAAAATAATTGACGACCGCCGTGCCGTCGCGATCGGAAATCACGCGCAGATAGGCACCGCTTTCGGGCAATACCCGGGTACCGTTCGTCCAAATATAGCGGTCGGTAAATTATTCCGCTCGGGCAACATTAATTTTCTGAGCCACGGGTGGTCGATGGACGTATGCCTGGGAACGAGGTCGATCAGTACATGGATTCCGCGTTTATTCGCCGCGTCAAAAAAGCGCTTTGCGTCCTCGTTTGTCCCGTAACGGGGCGCGATTTTTTTATAATTGCGCACATCGTAGCCCGCGTCTCCGAACGGAGAATCGTACCACGGATTCACCCAAATCGCAGTGCAGCCAAGCTCCTTAATATAATCGAGGCGTTCCGTCATTCCTGGAATATCGCCGATTCCGTCTGCACTCGAATCCTGAAAGGACTGCGGATAAATTTGGTAAATCACCGCATCTGAAAGCCATGCGGGAAGCTGACGTTTTGTATTTTTCTCTTCGTTTCACCTTTTCTATAATACTCTAAAAGAGGCCGAATTAGGAGGCGCCCCCCCCCCGCGTTAATCCGCGATGTTTTCCGCTCATGATTCGTCACACCGCTCGATGGAGCAAATAAAAGAATGTTGCGCCATAATTTCGCCCAAGCGCTGCGAGGAATATTCCTTGTCGGTATTCAGCGTCGCATGGTACACGGTCTCCGCACCCTTGCGTTCTATGACCAGGCGGTGAAACCGATCCGTCTGGAACAACTCCTTGATGAGGTCGCTTGCCGATCCGTCGCTTATAAAGCAGATTTTTATCTGAAAATACTTCTTTGTCTGAAAGAATTTGCACCTGATATGGAAAAGACACTGAACACCGATGAGAATGGCCGTCGTCCCTGCCGCGACAATGTACAGCCCTGCACCGACTGCCATTCCGACGCCCGAAGTCGCCCATACACCTGCCGCAGTGGTCAAACCGTGGATCTCTTGTTTACGGTAAATAATGATCCCCGCGCCGAGAAACCCGATCCCCGATACGATCTGCGCTGCAACGCGCGACGCATCCGCTTCGATCGAATCGCCGAATCCGTACTTAGATACAACCATAATCAGCGCGCTTCCCGCACAGACAATGGTATGAGTGCGGATCCCTGCTTCTTTGAAGCGGAGTTTCCTTTCATAACCGATCGCAAAGCCCAGAAAAACCGACAGCAGTACGCTTACAAGGTAATGCAGTTCGCTCAGTATCATTTTGTACCCCTTCGATCTATGATCCTCTATGCAAATTTTTTCAGCATCCCGGATAATTGATCTAAAATATACTGCGTTTCCGATTCGCTCTCCGTTTCGGCAAAGATACGCAGGACAGGCTCCGTGTCGGACATTCTTAAAAGCACCCAGCCGTTTTCCAATTCGTACTTATAATTTCATCCGAACCCCGCCGCCCGTTTGACCGTTTCCGTGAGCGGGGGCGTGGTTTGACTCAAAAACTCCTTCACGTCCGATAAAGATATTCCATCCACCGTCCGCTCCTCGACGTATAGCGAATACCCCGCAAATTCATGAACCTCGCAAATAATTTCGGACACGGGCTTCCCTATCGCAACGACCATCCCCGCAAAGAGCATGGAGGAAAAACGCTGTCCTTCCCATTGTTAGCTGTCATTTTTTGACTTGCTTAAAAAGAGCTACTCCGTATGGAGCAAGCGCGTACGTTTCTCCTGCCTTATATATTTCACCGGATAAAATTTCCTCGCAATCGAACGGAACCGTGACTTTTGCCGGTTTGTTCTGTATCTCCACTGCGCAAAGCGCCTCTATTCCGCAGCCCTCCCGACGAACGCAAACAACCGATCGGTCCGCTTCTGCGCAGGGGTATATCCCTGCTTGTGCGGCAAAACGCAAAGCAAGCTCCGCCATGAAAGAGGCCTCTGGCACAAATCCTAAAAGAATGATCTTGCCTGCTTTGTAGTTTGAGACGATCATTCCTGCCTTATCTCGGGTAAAAGCACCCGTACGATAGGTGGCAAATACCTCGCTCGTCTCCCCTGACTCGTACACATCATAGGTGCAGGATCGCGTTAATATCCGCCCGCCCTCATGATCCGTCAATTCATATTGTTCCCCTTTTGGTAAGGTATAGAGAAGCTTTGCCCCTGTTGCTTGCTCACAATATCCCATGGCACGATCAATATACTTAGCAGCGGAGGAGGTACGAATATCCGTCATGGGGCCGACTACCCAAATGCCGCCTTTTGCAACCCATTCCAACATACGCGCACCTAAATTTGCTTCGTCCAGATTGAGCATGAACGGAGTAAATATCAATTTATATCCGTCAAGACATACGGAAGGAGCCAGCACATCCGGCCTCAAATGCGCCTGCAAAACCGGATAGTAAAAATCACTTTGCAAGGCCTGTGTATATTGAAATTCGGGCGTCACTCCCTGAAAGCGAAACATCTCATAGGAGGTAAAGGATGCATGTATACCGATTCCGCTTTTTACAACTTTTGTTTTTTCTAAAATTTGAGCTGCCTTATCCAGCCCTTTTGCCATCGCTCGAATCCCTTCTGCCACATGAGAAGGTCTGCCGCAGGAGGAAATTACCGCGCCGTGCATCAGCTCCTGGCCGCCGTAATGAGCACGCCACAGCCAATAATTGCTGAGCTCTGCTCCGAGAAAATAAGCAATCCATACATTGGCTTCGTTAAAGTTCTGCGGACGCATATAATTGGCAGTGTTGGACCCGTTCCAACAACAGGAAGTTTCGGTTATCCAAAAAGGCCTCTCTTTCATCGGCCGCAGATAATCGCACCAAAACGCCGTTTTATAGAAATCCTCTCCGTAATTATAGTGGTTGAACTGCATTACGTCCGTCATACGCGAAAGGGCATCATAATCAAGACTGAAAATGGGTTTCCCATCCTCGCCAACGGGTACGCTTACGTACTTTTTTAATATATCATATTGCGCTTGAATATATTCAAGATAGGATTCGTTTTGGAATTTTCCCCAATAATACAGAAACCCGGGATGATGCCAAAGCGCGGGATGCGGGCGTCGGAATTGTCCGAAATCATCGTATTGTTGAGAAAAAATGTAATTCCCCCACGCACGATTTAATTTTTCGATATCTCCTCCGTACTTCTTTTTCAACCATTCGCGGAATTTGTTTTCGCATACGGGGCAACAGCAACCGTATGTTTCCTTTTCGGGATCGACTTCGTTATCGATCTGCCAACCGATCACATTTTCGCATCCGGCAAATTCCCGAGCCATGGCTTCCACAATCCTGGCGCAATATTCCCTGTACACAGGGTTATTGGGGCAGACATTCCGTCTGCCCCCATGGACCATTCGCTCACCCTTGTAATTCTCAAGCAATATCTCGGGGTATTTTTCCTCCAACCAGCGCGGGGGACATGCCGTAGGCGTACACAAGATCACAGAAATACCGCGCGATTGACACTTTTCAACCACTTCGCGCATTAGGCTAAAATCATACTCGCTTTCACGCGGCTCCATTGTTTTCCAAGCGAATTCGGCAATGCGCACACAGTTCATTCCAAATTCTTGCATACGGTCCAAATCTGTATCGATTTGATTTCTGTCCCACGCTTCGGGATAATAATTACACCCAAATATCGGCTTTTTTACTGAAAACATATTGATGCTCCTGTCGTTTTGCTTTTTACACACCGCTCGCAAGCAAATCCTCGAGATCGGCTTCGGCATCGCTTTCCGTTGCTATGGATATGTCGGTATATTCCAGTTGCGTATACGCCTCCCCGCTGATATACAAACCAAAAGCAAGCGGCTTTTCGGAAGCAGAAACATCCCAAAAAACATCCTCTCCCAAGATCAATGTGCAAACACAGACCCCGTTAATAAACACATACAAATTGTTTCCTTGCACGCCTAACTGAAGTTTAAAAGTGCGTTGCGATTCTTCCGCCGCGTGCACGAGCACATTCTCCGAAAGCACTGTCTTGCTTCCCCAATCGTTGGCCGCGCCTCCGCTCTTATACGAACGGAAGGATATGACCTTACCCGTAACCATGATGTGTCCGTAATTTTCGCCATCGGTAAAATAAAAACCGCCGTATGGATTTTCTTCGTAAGTGCTGTCCGCCGAATAATCCATCTTGTTGGATATCGTCGCGCTCACAAGCGCCGTATTCCCTGTCGCCTTGAAATACAGAGGCTGCTTTCTCGTGGCTTTCACACAAGTCGCCGTAACTGTTGTATTTTCGCCGTCGTTGATCACCTCAAATTCATTCATCGCCGATGTAAGCGAAATTCCGTTGAGTTGCAGATCGCTGACAAACAAACTTTCGTTAAAAGCATCAATTTCCGCCTGTGCGGCAGCACCGGTTATCAGAGATATGTTTGTAAATTGCAAAGCTGTTTGACCTTCTCCGCTGACATACAAACTATACGCCAAAGGCTTGCTGCTGTCGTAATCTTTCCAACCGACCTCGGCTGTCAAAGAAAGAGAAGTCAGCCATTGCCCGTCGACAAGAATGTGCGCCATACCGTTTGAAACAACCATTCGTAAAGTAAAGCTCTTTCGGGTCGCGGTACTGATCAACAGATTTTCGTCCAGGATCTTTTTCGTTGCCCAATTGCTGTATCCCGTCTCTGTATATTTGCGGTATGTTAAGTTCTTACCGGAAATCAGCAAATGCGTCCCGTTGGTACCGTCCGTGATGAAAAATCCTCCGTACGGATTCTTTTCATTGACCGAATCCGCGGAATAGGACATGGCGTTAGTGATCGTAGCCTCTAAAATCGCTTCGTTTGCCGTCTGCCTGAAATACAGCGGTTTCATCCGATTGTCGATTTCCGAAGTCTTGTACGCATAACCGGTAACCGACTCGCTTTCGTTGCTGACATCCCAAAAGTCCGATTCAGACCAAACAGTAGCGTCATTGAGATCTTGCTTAGACACAAATGCGGAATTTTCCCTTTCCGTCACCTCAGACGCTTCTTTGGACATAACAGGATCCGAGTACTGCAATCGGATCTGCTTATCCGTACTCATATATAAACCGTAAGCCAGGTCCATATCTTCCGAATAATTTGTCCATTGCATGTCTTCCGTCAGCGAAAGAGACAAAACCCAATCTCCGCCGACATATACGTGGACCATGCCTCCGCCGATCGCCACAAGCAATTCTACACTGTCGTTCTTCTCTTTGAGTACGGGAGTCTCCAGTACCTTACGCGCTGCCCAATCCCAAACCAAGCCCGTATTGTTGTTTAGTCCGCGGTAAACAACGCTCTGTCCCGCAACAAATATATGCCCTGTATTCGTACCGTCCGTGAAGCAAAATCCCGCGTACGGTTCATCCTGATATTCGCCTCCCTGCGAATAATCCGTCACATTCGTTACCGTTGCCGACAAAGTAGCCTGCTTCGAAACTTCAGCAAAATACAGCGGCTTGCGCTTGTTCCCCAGCGCAAAATCGCCGTAAATGTACCCGTCCGTTTCCTCCTTCATATCCCACGCGGAAAGTTCTGAAGATACTTGTATGCCGTTTACGGTAACCGACCGGACAAAGGCAGACTCTTGCAGGACAATATTACCTTCTTTGTCCGTGCTCAGATCGATCTCATCCTGCAGGGGAATGCAATTCTCCGCCGATACCGTTCGCTTATATATGCCCGCGGCAACAAGTATATCAAATCCGTTTTGCGGCGTGACTGCTATACGGAATGCATTTAAAGGATTTTGCGCGTCAACAAGCGTAAGTTCCGCCGCCACAGGCTCTTCTCCTTTCATTATCATGCCTTTGTACGTAACGGCATTGTCCAGGCGCGACCAACCGACAAGCACTTTCGTGTTTTGCCGTATTCCCGTCAATGTGTATACCCCGTCTTTCACGCTCTCCTTGACCTGTTCGATCTTTTCAATGCCGTCGATCTGCACAGAAGAAATAGAATAGCCTTCCTGTGTTACAAAACGTATATCCGCACTTTCTCCTGATTTTACTGCGTATGCGGACGTTTCCACACTTCCCCCTGCCGTTGCGGGTTCCGCCGTCACCGTATATATACCCTCGTCGTTGAGCGCCTGTACTGCCTGCTCCTGCGTATGCCTCTCATACAAGTAATTGGAAAAAGTCGTTGCCGCACCCAAAGTATAGAATCCTGCAAATGCGTCTCCGATCAGCCAATCCGCACGCTCCGTCATGCAGTAATTGCCGTTGATAAAATAGTACAATTCGCTTCCTCGCTTAATCAGTTTTAATGAAAGCACCGAAGAAGACAGATCCGTATTCGTCGCGCGGTACACCGCACGCTGGCGCCAGGTCTGTGTACTATTGTCGATCGTGACAAGCTCAAAATTTTTGACGGTATTCCCACCATCTTCTGCAGTCGTCAGAAAATCGTCATAGAAAGCAAGGACCACGCTGATATAATATCCCTCTGTTGAGCGAATATAGAGCCCCGCATGAGGGTAATCATTATTCAGAGAGTTGTGAAATTGCAGATCCGTGGAAATGGTAAAGTTTTCGTCATACGCGTCACGGAAATAAATCGTTTGCCATTCCTCTCCCCCGTTAACACTGACGACCCCTTCGCTTTCACGGGAGATATCCCAGTTTGCCGTCTTTGCAAAGCCGCTCTTTGCGTCTCCAAGCACCGCATCCTCCGCATCCTGGTTGGAATAGCCGTCCTTGCCGATGCGGTAGAAATTTTTATTGTGCTTGCCGGGGCCGGGGCTGGTCGACACCGTCTTGACCGAACTTTGACCGGGAAGAACCGCTTTATACTCCGCCCAAAGGCCATATCCCTCCGGCACGCCTTCACTGATGTCTACCCCGAGTTGACCCCAAGAGTAAAAAACTTCCAAAGTAGCAAACTCTGTTTCGCCGCTATTGATTTCCCCTTGCACGAACGCCCCCCGCTTTGCGCGCCCAGGCGTGCCCATGATATTCAAGCCCATATCCACAAGAAGATGATAACGATCCAAACTGTCGTCGTCAAGACGATCTTCATCTCCTATGACAAAATACAAATCAAACGCCGAATTGCGGGAAGGCATAAACTGTCCGCTGTATACGATATTTTCGTCCCATACCTGTGCGGCAATATACAATCCGTATTCCGTCGTAAATCCTGTGGCCTGCAATACAGGCATGTTCCCCGACAGATTCTCGGCAAATGTGTTGCGAAACCATTTCTTGTCCGCATATACGCTTTCGTCCAGAACACCGTCAATAATAATGCTCGAATCGTTGGGTCCGTTGTAATCGCTGACAAATTCTTCCTCGACGGAGTTTTCTGCCGGGGAAAGGCTGTTTTTCCCGCTGCATCCCACTGCCGTACCCGCTGCCATGAAGATGACGCACAACAAAATCAGGATCTTTTTTATCCTTTTCATACATCCTCCCTCCCCAATACAACGATTTCCGTCAGCTGTAAGGCAGTATTTAAATTCCCCAACTTATCAAATTCACTTATGCGTGCGCTCTCGGATATTGTAAAGCTGATCTCCGATACGGTGATTTCCGAAAAAGTTGCTACCGCAGGCGCGCATCCGACAATGTCTCCGCCGTCGCTCTGAATATATGTTTCCGGAAATTTCAAGCTTTCGATTGCAGCATAATCATATTCCCTGCTCGCCCAGTCCGGCAATGTTGCAAATTTGAAACGGATGTCCGTGATCTCGGAAAATGCTTCGGTCACGTTCAGCGCATTGTAAATCATAATTGCTCTTACCGTTACGGGTTTTTCAAAAGAAAGGCTGATCTTTACCTCCTTATCCGCCGAGAATACCTGCGTTTCGTTATACGGATATACGGGGAAGATCCCGTCCTGTAAATACTGCGTTCCCGTTCCGGCGCTTGCCGTTATCACTGCCGAATCGGCTAAATTTTTATATCCGTTGACTGCCGCAGGAAGCCATTGCAACGAAGCCGTGGGACCACAGACAGAAAGTATGGTTTCTCCGGAATCCGTCTCTTTCCAAATTACTCTGTCCGTAGCCAGATATCTTTTGTTTTGCCCCTCTTCAAAGCTCGCATTGGAGCCATGCCGATGGTACACTATGAACAACTCATCTCCGACCGCCACAAAACTGTGGTGTCCGGTACCTTTGGAATAGTTGACCAAACTTCCGTCCAAAATCGGGTTGCCGTCCTCCGGTTTTACCTTCACGTAAACTCCCAGCGGACTGTCGGAAACTGCCTGATGTACGGAATAGCTTTGCGAATCATAACTGTTCGCCGAATAGGTAAGATAGTATTTTCCGTCCTTTTTTATGACATACGCCCCTTCGTTGGTCGTACCCTCGGAATACGAGTAAGCTTCACAACCCTCCGTTGTTACGCCGCCGTCCGTAAACGCCTCCGCACCTGTCTTACTGACTACGCTCCGAAAATTCGGACGCGTCAATGCACGAAGAGTGGTGTAATCGGGAGTCGTGTAATCAAGCATTTTCATCCCCCAAATTCCTGATTCAAGCCCCGACGATCCCTTGATATTATTAAAATATAGATACAGATCTTGCCCGTCCTGCAGCATGTGTGCATCGATGGTCCCAAAATAAGGCAAGGAAAATTGTTTGCGCACGTCAATGCACGGAACCTTTTCATTGGTATCGCTATCCGTGAGCGAAACGGGCGTAAACGGGCCGACAGGCGTCGACGAACTGGCAATTCCGATATAGTTGCGGTCATAGGTTGTATCCGAATCATTCCCTATAGCGGAGTCCGCGCTTTGAGCGCAGGTAGCGGAATAGTACATATAATAAATGGAATTTTCTGCATCGTACACTACTTCAGGGGCACAAAAATCATTTTTCTCCCAATCGTTTTCCGAAACGATAAGGCTGTAACTTGCCGCTTCGCTGCCTGCGGGCTCCCATGTGCACAGATCCTTGGAGCGATAGCAGGGAAAAGCTAACGTCTGCACGCTTTCGGCATAGTCGCTCGGAATCGCCTTAGACTGCCCCGTAACATACACATAGTACCAGCCGCCGTAATCCGCGTCTTGTTCTTCTGAAACATACAGGCAACCCGGATCGGCCCCCTGTGTTTCGATTTTGTTCATATAAAACAAATTTGAATCGTACTCCGAATCTGCGCCCATGCCTGTGCCGTAGGCAAGCGCGACCCCCTCGCCCGATTTTTCGCATCCGCCCAAAATACAGACGAAGACAAGAGCCAGAGCAAGCGCCAACACAATACTTATACGTTTCATGTCTATTCCCCCATCAAACTTTATAATCCGCTAACGCCTGATTGGATACAGTGATGTATTTATAAATATAATCCTCAAAACTGAGTTTGCCGTAGCGCACTTCATTGTTTAAAGGCACCGCCCATTTATCGATCCAAAAACGGTCCGGCATATACCACCAATCTCCCGGACGGGCTGTGGAAAGGGAATCCGCCACAATTTCGGCATTGGAATAAGCAAAATTATCGATCATAATTTCTTCATCCTGCTTTCTCGAAGAGGGATATCCCTGTCCCGCCAGGAAACGCTGTCCCTCGGTGGTCAACCAGCGCACCACGGTTATCGCCTTTTCCTTGACGCTTGTATCCTTTCGCACACAAATGGCATGCCCCACCGAATGGCCCGCCACCTTCCCCTCTGCAGCCACTTCGTCGCAGTTCGGGTCGGTATCGTCAACATAGGTTTTATAAATGGGCAAGCGCGCGATCCCCCACTCAAATGCCGTGTTTTTGCTTAAATAATCAAAGTTAGAAATCTTTTCGACCAGCAATGCAACATTTCCTGTCGAAAAATAACTGATCGAACTTGTCCCGTTCATAGCGCTGGGATAAGGGCAGATACCGAGCCCGCCGTTCCCGGTCAGATAACAAAATCTTGCAAACGCTTCCTGTATGGAGGGAAGCTGAATCAGAGATTCTTCGTCCGCCAAGCTCGCGCGCACATTCGCTTTGCTGCCGTTTACGGTATAATAAAACTCTGTGCTGTCATCCGTATAGTAGGATATTTTATCCCCGGCATTCGCATTCAAAACATCGCTGAGCGCAAGCGTCTCTCCGGCCGCATATGTCGTACCCGTATATTCACCGACATACGTGCAACCTTCTTTCACGATATAATTGGGCGTGTCGCCGGCCAACGCAAACGTCCAGTCACCGTTCCCGCTCAGATCCTCCAAACAGTCGCCGCCAACGGACCAGCCGTAATTGAACCACCATTCGGTGTAATAACCGTACTTAGTAGATGCCTGATCGTTCTTTGTCTTAGTCAGAAGCATGCCGAGATCTTCCGTCTCATCCCAGCTCATTGCGATACGATCGTTAAAAATCAGTACTTCGCTTGAAAACGGCTTTTGCCAGCCGCTTCCGTCACGTGTCCCCTCCGCAGCGACAAACGGAGCGATGCTGCGATAATATCCCTTGGCGGGTACATCAATGGCAATTCCGTAATCTGCTTTCGTTTTGCCGTTGTTATCCTTTACATTGCCCGCGTTCCAGCTTTCCAAATCTTCTTCATCTACACTGATGCAGATGACACCTGCATTTTCAAGCGCTGTCTTGTTATAATAAAGTATGGTCGTATCGTTGTACAAAGGCAACCCGTAAACAGGGTCGTCTGCGTTGGAAGTAGTCGTCTGCACATTATAATGATACCGACTCTCTAATCCCTCATAATATTCCGATCGATATTGGTCATCAAAGATACCCGTCAGATCTTCCAAATACTGACAGTTCTTTTTAAAATATTCATCGGTAATCGCCACAAGATCGGGACCGTTGCGGGAAGGCAATTTCTGATTGAGCGTACCGTCGAATCCGCCCGTCGAAGTCGGTACCGCTTTTATAAATATTTTATCCGTCTGTCCTTGTCCCTCGTTATATGTGTCGATCAATCCCTTGTACATTGCCAGCACTTCGCTGTCTCCGCTGTACAGGAAAGAAACAGACGCAAAACCTTTGGGCGCATCCGTCTGACCGCAGCCTGCGACACCTAAAATGCACACACCCGCCAATAGCAAACCTACCAGCTTTTTTAACCATTTGTTCATAATGTCCCTCCTAAATATAATCATCCGACCGAACACAATCGGATTACGCATACATACGAGCTATTAGCCCTTGATCCCCGAAGACATCGATATTCCTTCGAGTATCTGTTTTTGAAAGCATATATACAATATCATTACCGGCAAGAGAGCGAAGACACTCGCCGCCGCCAGAATCGTCCTGTCTCCGATCGCATTATTATAAAAAGAAAGGGCAATTTGCAATGTATATTGAGACGGTTCATTCAGATAAATCAGAGGTCCCATAAATTCGTTATAATATGTCACGAAATTCAAAACGAATTGCGCAACCAGCGCAGGTTTTCCGATCGGGATGATGATCGCAAAAAAAGTAAGCATCTTTCCCGCTCCATCGATCTTCGCTGCCGCCAGCAGATCATCCGGAATGCCTATAAAATATTCACGCAGAAACAGCACAATGATCACCGTACCGAAACACTTGGGGACGATCAGCGGCAGCGGACTGTTTGTCCAACCTATGGCATCATACAGAATATATGAAGTCGTCAATGTAATGCAACTGGGCATCATCACCGTAAGCACCAAAAAGGAAAAACAAAAATTTCGTCCCGGAAAATATAGCTTAGCAAATCCGTATGCCGACAATGCCGATACAAACAACCCCACTACGAGCGGAATCAATGTATAAATAAAAGTGTTGACCAAGGAAGCATAAATGGTAATACCGACAACATCGGCATATGAAAACAAACTTTCGTAAGCGCTCAGTTCAAACCCAAGTTTCGGCCACCAGGTAAACGCCATACTGTTTGCTTCCAGAGGCTTTTTTACCGACGTGATCAATAAAATCCAAAAGGGCACCAAAATACAGATCACAATCAGCGCGAACGGGATCCAAACGGAAAACCGCAGTTTCCCCGTGACAGGCGACGTATATACCCTGTATGAAGCTTCTTTTGAAAATCGATAATTCACTACATACAGTACCCCTGCCAAAAAAGCTCCGCAGAGAAACAAAATAATGCATACAGTCTTCGCATTACTGGCCTCCTGAGCGCGAAAAAAACTTAAAACAAGCGCAATTCCCGCAATCGTCAAGGCAACAGGAAAGAATATGCTGTACAAACTTTTGAAAATGAGACGAAAACGCGATACGGATTTTGAGGAATGCAAATTTTCAGAAATCATAGCACACCCACCTCTTTTGCAATTTCATGTTGATTTGCGTAACGATGAGAATGACCACGGTCAATACCCAAGCGGCAGCCGCCGCGATCCCGTGTCCATACGTATAGGATTGCGTAAATGCCATTCTATACAACCGCGTCACTACAGTGTTATGTACCTGTATTTCTGTACCGCTCCAATAAGGAATGATCGTATTGGCTCCGCCGGCCAGCGTCCATGTTTCCGTCATGGACTGCAGCGCCCAAATCAGTTTCATTGTTATGAGATAGGACAAAATGGGGGTGATCGCAGGCAAAGTGATCTTCCAAAAAATCACTCTGTCGCTCGCTCCGTCGATCTGCGCCGCCTCGTAATAATTCTTATCCACATTCGCAAGCGCCGATTGAAACAAAACAACTACCAATCCCAAGCCTGACCAGATAATCATCAAAATCGCCGATATTAAAAAGTTCCAATCCGTTCCCGACAGCCAGTTCACTCCCTCAAACCCAAGTTTTCTCAGCCCCATATTCAAAATTCCGTAATCGTTGATATAGAGCAATTTAAAAATAAACGAAACAACCATCGTGGAACATACGTAAGGGAAAAAAACTACAATGCGAAAAAATTTTCTCCCCTTAACGACTTTGTTTAAAAGGCAGGCGAGATATAGGCCGAGAAATATGCTGACAGGCACGTTTATCATCAGCACAAGCGTGGTCAGATATGAATACCTCATCATCCCGTCTTCGTCAATGAAAATTTGCTCAAAGTTTTTAAAGCCCACCCATACGGCATCCGCCAAATTTGAACTGTGAAGCTCTGTAAACGAAAGATAGGCGGATGTCATGAACGGGATCATGCCGAAAATCAAAAAGCCCAACAACGGTATCAATGAAATAAGCGCATTTTGCAGATAATCCCTCGTTTTTCGATATCGGCAAGTCTTTGTATAACCCGTCTTTGCTTTTATCATATCCCCTCCTCTCTTTTTCAATCCTTAAAATTTTTCAAAAAACCCTGAAAAAATTTGTCTCTGTCCACTTGTGTCGCAACCATTGCGCATATATTTCCATCCGGATCAGGCAGAGTACAGTTTTTACCGTCCCCGTAAAGGGGAAAACGTAGATGCATTTTCTCGAAACGACACACATCCGACCAAAGAGTACTCACTGCCAGCGGATCGTGCATGGTGGGATATTTTTTTAATACCCCGTCAGGATTGTTGAGAGCAATCCATTTTTCCATCATTGCGCATATTTCCCGCGCACAGGCCCCTTTCGCTCCCCGCACGCAAGCGATCGCTTTGTCGTCAAACACTACTTGCTCCGTTACGTCTAAGGGAACAATACTTATATCGATCCCGCTTTCCAATACAATTTTCGCCGCCAACGGATCTACAAGCAAATTCCACTCCATTTTGCGCGTACCGACACAGCCCCCCATGATCAGCAATCTCTTTGCCCGCAAAAATGTTTGCTTATCCGTTAAATAAGCGATCGCAAAATTCGTTAGCGGCCCAATACCCACAAGAGTAATTTCACCATCGCGCTCCGCAATCGTTTTTAATATAAATTCCGGAGCATCCCTGCCCTCAAATTCTAAATTGTCATACTCGGGAGAGTAATGATCAATGCGTACGCTCCCGTCGGCCTCAAAATGCTCTTCCTTCCGAAGGATAATCTTGTTTGCCAGCGGATGATCTTCCCCTGCATACACGGGAATATTCGCTCCGCTGAGTAAAAGCAGCTTTTTAATGATCCTTGCCCGTTGTTCTGTATTTTTGTAGGTGGTCGTTATCCCGACCAATTCTACTTCATTCCGAGACAAAAGCAAATTCAAAGCAAACGCATCGTCAATATCGTCACCGATATCCGTATCAAGAATAATAAACTCTTTTTTCACAACACTCATCTTCCATTTTTTGCTTTTATTTTATCACATCTACCCCTATAAAGTCTATAAAGAAAAACGAGATATTTTTATTAATTTTCGATGTTATAATATTATTTCAACGATATAACTACTGTCAGCATGATTTTTATAAAATTTCCTATTTTTAACGGATTATAAATAATTTTACTTTTTTTATTCGATCTCTTGACTATTTTATATTTTCTGTTATAATTTATAAAAAAGGTATTTAAAACTAAATTATTTTAACTTTCTATTTATATTTTTCCGTGATGCTTGGGAGGATATGAGATGCAGTTCTATTACACGTTCATCAAGGATTTTACTGTTCCGGAAGCAGTTAATATGCACATCCACAATTGCTTCGAAATGATCTATTACGATAAAGCAATGGGAGTATCGTTTTGGCAAAAAGCCAATCAGCCTGCATTGGATCATCTCGTGTTTGCTTCCCTAAAAAATGCTTATTCCATTCGCGCGCTCTTTTTTACGGATAATACCCTTGTGCTTATCCCCCCATCGGTCTTTCACGACGAGCAACATAAGCAACCTTTTCGGCTGACCGCAGTCGGATTTTCTCCCTCTAAAAACGATTTTATGTTCGATCTGTCCGATCTCATCACTGAGCCTATGGCTATTCCGGACCAATCGGGGGAGTTTCGAAAGATTTTCAGCCTTATTAATTCCGAATATAAGAAAAAATCTCCGTTTTATTCTGAAATAATTAACTCCCTTTTAAAACGTGTTTTACAACTTATCTTCGGCAAAGACACCCCGACTCCTTCCAATCTTGCAACTATAGAACATGCCAAATCTTACCTCGATGAATATTTCACCTCACAGGTCGATCTCGATGAACTGGTACGCTATTCTCACTACAGTGCCGACCATTTCCGCATTCTCTTTACCAAACTTACAGGCCTGCCCCCAAAACAATATATTTTGGAAAAACGTTTTGATTACGCTAAAAAGTTGCTTGCGGAGACCGCACTGTCTTTGGCGGAAATTTCCCAAAATTGCGGATTTAACGATTATGTTTCTTTTCACAATCTCTTTAAACGCAAAAGCGGAATGCGCCCCAAGGATTTCCGCGCCAAAATTGTAAGCTCGAAAAAAGAAAAGCCATCCGAATGACACCATAATACAAGTGAGGTTTTCAATGATACAAAAGACATTCTTAAACGATTTGGAATTATCCTACCCCCGCCTATGTGCTCACAGGGGATTCAACGCTATCGCCCCAGAAAACAGCATGCCGGCCTTTGGCGCGGCATATGCCTTGGGTGCAGATGAAATTGAGTTCGACATTTGGGAAACAATTGACGGAGTCCTTGTCAGTTGCCACGATGCATCTTTGGAACGCGTTTCCAACGGCAAAGGGTTTATCTACGAAAAAAGTTATGATGAACTTCGCACTCTTGATTTCGGCGCAAACTTTCATCATGATTTTGCCGGACTCCGTATCGTTCGCTTTGAAGAGATCCTTGAAAAATTTGCGAGAAGAATCATAATGAATATTCACGTAAAAACAAAGACGGATTTATCCGAATACAACCCCGCTTCCCTCGATAAAATCATTTCCACCATAGATCGCTACGACTGTCGGGATTTTGTATATTTAATGTGTGGCAACGATCATTTCCATGCGATCGCTCAAAAGCGCCATCCCGAAATTACCCGCTGTTGCGGAGCCGGCAATGCTCCTTGGGAAATCGTTGAACGCGGTATTCGATACGGTTGCAGAAAAATACAACTTTTTAAGCCTTTTTTTAATCAACAAATGATCGATAAGGCACACGCCAATGGCATGCTTTGTAATATTTTCTATGCTGACGACAAAGAAGAAGCACGCCGTTATTTAGAAATGGGCATCGACACCGTTTTGACAAACAATTATCTTGTCGTTGCACAAGCCTTGAATAAATACAGATAATTACAAATTGCAAAAGTTACAATCTCCGGGATCGACAAAATTTAAATCTTTTACAACTATAAAAAATCCTGATGACTTTGATCATCAGGATTTTATTTTTTATTCGACAAACAGCATCTTTGATCTTATTCTTTAAAAATCCTGCATCCGGAAGAAACCGTTTCCTGCGAATATAAAATCGAATGTATTGCATAAAAAACAACCTCAACCGCCCTCTTTTATGAGTTCAGCTGAGGTTGCACTTGGTGGAGTAGGCGAGAGTTGAACTCGCGTCTTACAAGATTGCCAAAAGGCTTTCTACACGTTTATGCCGCATTTATCTTACTATAAATTTCTCTGCGACCGAAAAAATTTATAGGCAGAAATCTTAATTCCGTCGGTTTGCCGACTTCACATCAAACCGCCCGTTCCCTGCCTGAATTGACGCCCGCAACCTTCCGGCAGGATTAAGGCGCGGACGAGCGCTTATTTAATTAAGCAGCATATGCGAACTGAGCGTTCGCATTGTAATTTGCATTGTCTGCATTTAAATTTAGTCCGAATGTTTTAACGAGGCCACTCGTTCCTCGACGTGCTTACCTTTCCGCGCACCTGCAATCGAAACCGGTGCTACCCCATTTACTGCGAATTTCTTCGCGTTGTTTTTTAAAATCAATATTTATTATACTCCATCCTCTTTCAAAATGCAACCAACTTCTATTCAGTGATTTCGGTATCCGTTTTTTTCCGAAAAACTTTCGCCAATATCTCTGCCGCAAGCGTTGCCATTATACCTATCACTGCAGTCAGCAATGACGGCAAACCTTGTATTCCGAACGAAACAGACAGCCAAATCAAAACTATCGCGGCCACGGCATAAATGACATCTCCCGCAATGCGAAATCCTATGTATTTCTTTCTGTTATAGTCCTCGTTTTCGTTATAAGGAGAATATTTACATTCTTTCACTACAAATATAATGTTACAGAGCAATAAAACCAGTACTCCCACAGCAATCATCATCGTTAAGGCAATAACGACGGCAATTGCCACCCCTACACCAAAGCCCACGATGATGGCCCCCGCGCCTTCTCCACCGGAAGAGGAGATCCGTCCGGGCAAGATAAACAGTGCAAACATGCACAGCCAGACAGCCGAACAGAAAAAGCACCCCAGTGCCGCCAATTTTAAACCGAATATGCTTCTGCAAACTTTTGATCTCTTCATTTTCTCCCCTTATCGCCAGGCTTTAAAAGTCAGGCAAATTACTTCCGTATCTCGGTGCTCTCTCTATTACTGCATTAAAAATCAATATACGTACCTTTAAAATTTAAACGGCGTCACCTGGTAGACATAATAGTTCAGCCAATTCGTATAGAATAAATTCGCTGCGCTCGTCCACGTCACTTTTACATCCGTACATTTTTCATCCGTGAAATAATTGAAAGGTTTATGAATGGGAAGCCCGCGCGAAACATCGCGATCGTATTCTTTCTTCAGCGTATAACGGTCATACTCCATATGCCCGGTCAAAAAAATCTTTTTGTTGTCACAACTCTTTGCGATCGAAAGCCCCGTATGTTCGGATTCACTTAAAACTACGATATCTTTCACTTTCCGCACATCTTCCATACGGACGGTGGTATGGCGCGAATACGGTATGTAAAATATATCGTCGATCCCTTTGAGGAGCGGGTCATGCTGTTCCAGAATTTTTTTATGCGGAAATATTCCGAACAACTTTTCCGGAAGCAAATACTTCTGGATCCCGTAATGGTAATACAGTGCCGCTTGCGCCCCCCAGCAGATATAAATGGTGCTCGTTACGTTTTTATCAGCAAAATCAAAGATTTTTTTCAGCTCATCCCAATACGCAACTTCTTCAAAAGGCATTGTTTCCACAGGCGCGCCCGTAATGATCATTCCGTCGAAATGTTTATCCTTGATATCGTCAAATTTTTTATAAAACCTCTCCAGATGTGCCGCCGCCGTATTTTTGCTTTTATAAGACTCCGTATAAATCAGCGTAATGTTGACCTGCAACGGAGAATTGGACAAAAGGCGCATGAATTGCGTTTCCGTTTCTTCCTTTGTCGGCATAAGATTCAGAATTGCGATCTCCAACGGACGGATATCCTGCGTGAAAGCGCGCTGATCGCTCATGACGAAAATATTTTCCTGATGCAATGCCGCATACGCGGGAATATCTCTGGGAATAACGATAGGCATAATTTTCTCCTTTCTTCAACTCTTTGGCGGCAAGACATTCACCTCGGCGTCACCTGACTCCGATCTTTTCTTTTCCAGGCTCAATGCCAAACGGCACGCAACCAAAAACGCCGCCGCCAATACACCGATAGCACAGACAAACACCCAAAACACACTGTATTTTACATAAAATGCCGTCAAAATTATAAAAACATACAAACATAAGCCGACATACAAAAAGCTTCTGCAAAAGGAACCGAGTGTTTTCAAAAAATCGGCGCGCGCATGATCTGATATGCTCTTATCTCCTAAAAAGCGGATAAAGCGCACAATAGCTTTGACAGCAAAAACTACCGAAGCAAAAGCCAAAAGCAATAAAAAAATGAAGATAAACAGCGCGGCAACGTCCATGCCGAACATTTCCGACCGATCAGTGCGGAGCGCGATGCCTTTCATCCCGAAAAAGAGACAGGCAACGCATGCTCCTGAAAATAATATCGCACTGACAGCAGCCGCTTTGACGGCGTTTCGTTCACGTTTTTCCATTTTTAAATTGTCAGATTTTTTCCAAAGCCTGTTCGATATCTGCAATGATATCTTCCGGATTCTCGATACCGACCGAGAGGCGCACCAGATTTTCGGGAACCCCTGCCTGTTCCAGTTCTTCTTTCGAAAGCTGACGATGAGTCGTGGAAGCGGGATGCAGAACACAGCTGCGCACGTCTGCGACGTGTGTTTCCTGCGTGATCAGTTTCAGTGCTTCCATAAATTTGGCCGCCTTCTTGACGTCGCCCTTGATGCCGAAACTCAGCATGCCGCCCTGCCCGTCCGGGAGATATTTTTCGGCAAGTCTATGGTATTTGTTGTCGGGCAAAGACGCATGCCATACCCAATCGATTTTCGGATGTTTTGCAAGATATGCCGCCACTTTTTTCGCATTCGACGCATGACGCTCCATGCGCAATGCGAGCGTATCGCACCCGAGCCAGCTTAAAAACGCGTTCTGCGGACTCATGATCGCACCCATATCGCGGATCATCTGAACACGGCATTTCGTCGCAAATTGTGCCGCCGGCAAATCGGCATACACGAGTCCATGGTAGCTTTCGTCCGGAATATTAAAGGACGCATAGCGGGAATTGCCTTTGAAATTGAAATTTCCGCCATCGACGATCACCCCGCCGAGCGCCGCGGCATGGCCGTCCAGATACTTCGACGAAGAATGGATGATGATGTTCGCGCCCCATTCGAACGGGCGGCAGAAAATCGGCGTTGCAAGCGTATTGTCTACCGCAAACAGAACGGCGTATTTTTTTGCGATCGCCGCGATCTTATCGAAATCCAGAATCTTGATGGACGGATTCGCCACCGTTTCCGTAAAGATGAGTTTGGTCTTGTCGTCGATCAGTTTTTCGATCTCTTCCGCCGGCGCGTCGGGATCAAAGAAGCGGGTCTCAATGCCGAGCTTGGGCAGCGTTACCGCAAACAGATTGAACGTACCGCCGTAAATTGCGGATGACGAAACAATATTATCCCCCGCGCCGCAGATAGTAAATGCCATCATCGTAGCGGCGGACATTCCCGAAGCGCAGCCGATCGCCGCAACACCGCCTTCCAGTTCGGTGACTTTGCCCTCAAACGCCGCCACCGTCGGGTTGGCAAGGCGCGTGTAAAAATATCCGTCCGCCTTCAGATCAAACAGATCCGCCATGCTTTGAGTACTGTCATAAAAATACGTGGTGCTCTGGGAAATGGGAGGGATCCTCGATTCACCCGACTTCGGACGGTAACCGCCCTGTACGCATATTGTATCTCTTTTATAAGCCATGTTTGTGTTTCTCCTTTTCTTTCATTCGGTTACGCTCAGGAAAAATCTTTGATCCTTCTTTCCGTGTCGCGTTTGAGATCTTTTTCTTTTAAAGACTGCTTTTTATCGTATGTGTGTTTGCCGCGGCAAAGCGCAACTTCCGCTTTGACCAGCGAATCCTTGAAATAAATTTTCAGCGGAACAAGCGTATAACCCTTCTCGTTGACCTTGCCGACGATCTTGGCTATCTCGGATTTATGCAGAAGCAATCTGCGATCGCGCCGCGAATCGCGGGTGTTGAACGCGCCGCTCTTATCATAAACCGCAATGTGCATATTTTTCAGGGTAACTTCCCCTTTCCGCACAAAACAAAAGCTGTCGTTCAGATTGCAGTTGTTTTTCCGGATAGATTTCACTTCGCTGCCTTCCAGGACGATCCCCGCCTCAAATTTATCTTCGATAAAATATTCAAATCCGGCCGATTTATTGACCGCTACAATTTTCATACCTCTCCCCTTTCCGACGCAAGCAAACCGTAAACCGCCGCATCGTAAAACTGTCCGTTTTTAAAGGCGCTCTGCCGCAAAACGCCTTCCTTGCGAAACCCGCACTTTTCCAGAACACGACAGGAAGCAACGTTCGGAACAAATACTTCCGCCTGGAGACGGTTGACGTCTGTCGATGAAAAAATTTCTCTGCAGAACAAACCCACCGCCGCCGTCATAATGCCTCTGCTCCAAAAATCCGGTGCGAGCCAATAGCCCAGATCGGCACAAAACCGCATCGCGCCGCGCTTACAAGCCGCACTGATACCGCCGATCGCCTTTCCTTCTGAAACAATTGCGCGATGATATGCTTTGTCATCCGACAAAACAGTTTCTATAAATTGTTCTGCGTTTTGCAAGGTGTAAGGATGCGGAAAACCATCGTTCAGCCAACGGACGATCCTCACGTCGTTCGCACTTTCGGCAAGCGAATTTGCAAACGACGTCTCCCAGTTTTTCAATTCAAACTGCATAAAGCACCTTCCTGTACAGCCTGCCGATCTTATTATAGCACAGATCTACGGAAAATAACAGGCTTTCCCTGAATTTTTTTTGCCGCGGCTAAAATTCGCCTTTTTCTGCAAGAGTAAATTCCACGCGGCGCGTCCCGATATTGCACGCAGCCACTCTGACCGCGCATTTATCCCCGATTTTGTAAGAATTGCGCGATCCCTTCAGCAAATACCGCTCCTCGACAAAGGTATAATCGTCCTGCGGGAGATTCTCGATGCGAACCAGCCCTTCCACCGTATTGGGAAGCTCCACAAAAATGCCGAACGCCGTCACTCCCGAAACCACGCCTTCAAAATCTTCTCCCAGATGCGAACGCATATACCACGTTTTGTAGAGTTCGTCGACCGCGCGTTCCGCTTCGTCCGCACGGCGCTCGCTTGCCGAACAGCTGTTGGATGCAATGTTCACAAAATTCTTATAGCCTTGCTCCACTTCGCCCGCCTGCCCGTCCAGAATAAGTTTTACGATCCTGTGCACCAAAAGGTCGGGATAGCGGCGGATGGGCGACGTAAAATGACAGTAACAGCGCGACGCCAACCCGAAATGCCCGCAATTTTCCGCACTGTATCTCGCTTTGGACATGGATCGCAGCATCACACGATTGACCACGCGGAACAATTCCGAATCTTTCAGCGATTCCAGAATCTTTCCGTATTCTCCCGGCCGCACATTGTCGGGGTGAAATTTCGCACGGATCCCCAATTCCTGCAGATACGTCTTGAATCCTTGCGCCTTTTCTTCGCTCGGCTTTTCATGGACTCTGTAGATGAACGGAAGCTCGTATGCCGTCACAAATTCCGCGACCGTTTCATTCGCAAGGATCATGAATTCCTCTATGATGCGATGCGCCATCGTGCGCTTGTATTCGCACACGTCGATCTTCCCGTCCTTGCAGGTGATCTGCGCTTCCTTTACGTCCAGATCGATACTGCCGCGCGCATTGCGCTTGCTTATCAGGATCTTTGCCAATGCGCGCATATCTTCACACATCGGAACAAGATGCGCATATTCGCCGCACATTCGGTCATCCCCGTCCAGAATTGCCGCAATTTTCGTATACGTCATGCGATTTCTTGAACAAATCAATCCGTTGACGATCTGACTGTCCTTCACGTTCCCCTTGCCGTCCACGCGCATGATGCAGGACAGGGTATAGCGGTCCTCTCCTTCGTTCAAAGAACAGATCCCGTTGGAAAGCTCCTCGGGGAGCATGGGAAGGACGCGATCGGGAAAATACACGCTCGTCCCGCGCGCAAAAGCCTCTTTGTCCAATGCGCCGCCGCGCCGCACATAATGGGTAACGTCCGCAATGTGTACGGACAGGAGAAAGTCTTCCCCGTCCCGTTCCACATGAACGGCGTCGTCAAAATCGCGCGAATCTTCCCCGTCGATGGTAATGACGAGATCGCCGCGAAAATCCGTGCGGCCTTCTGCCGTTACGGGTTCGGCGCTCACTTTGCGCGCTTCCGATAAAGCCTTCTGCGGGAATTCCTCTGAAAGATCCTGCGTACGGATGATCGCCTCCTCTTCCGTATTCAGATCTCCGCCCTGCCCTAAAACTTCCAGAATTTCCCCTTCGGGATCCTTGCCTTCCGGATAGGCGACGATCTTCACGAGCACCTTTTCGCCCGAATACGCCCTGAGTCCGCCGACGACCCGCACAGATTCGCAGAACTTCCGCTCGTCCGCTTCCACCATTCCGCACCGACGGTCCCTGTAATAAGTTCCCGTCAGCTGAACCATGCCGCGCTTTAAAATACTGTAAACCGCCGCCTCATCGCCGCGCTCCCCGCCGACAATGCGCGCAAATACCGTATCGCCGTGCAGTGCGCCCCGCAAAGATTTATGCGGTATAAACAAATCGTCTTGCCCGTCGCGCAGTAAAAACGCAAAACCCCGTTCGTTGCCCTGGATCGTTCCGCGGATAAGCCCCAGCTTTTCGGGCAAAACATACCTGCCGCGCTCGTCCCGCACAATACATCCTTCCGACTCCAGGTCTTTCAACATCCGCATTATGCTCTCGCGCTCGCCCTTTCCGCCCGCACCGAGCAGCCTGCAGATCTCCGAAGGTTTTTTATAACAGAGTTCGCCCGTATTGAATTTTTCCGTTAAGATTTCTATCGCTGTCATTTTTCGATTTTCTCCGTCGCCGTGCGGCAAATTCGCTGTTTTCCCGCCTCTTTTGTTATTTTACGGAAAAAGAAAAGCGGCTATTCATCAGAATAGCCGCCGAAATCACCGCATGTTAAGCCGCAACGCCCCAGATCGTACCGAATTGCAGAATGAAGAACAGAACCGCCAATACGCCGAGCACGATCAGAGAAATGGTCGTCCATTTCTTCATCTTGCTTTCCATTGACCTGCCCTTATTCTTACCGAAGAAAGTTTCACTGCTTCCGCCGAGCGCGTCGATACCCGTAGAGTTACCGGGCTGGAACAAAACGATCACGATCGCGACGATCGCAGCCAAAACCATCAGCGCCAAAAGTACAAGGCTGACTATCTGATATACTGTCCATACTCCGTCACTGGGCAACGGAGCCAACATATTATTGATCATAGACATCATGTCGGGCATAATTCTCACTCCCCTGAACTGACTTTTTAAATCCAATGCTTGTATAGTATAGCATAATACACAGGATTTTTCAACCTTTTTTTATCCGCTTTTGCACGATTTTTTTCAGATTTTCGATTTTTTAGCGCTCGATCAGCGTCTTGCCCGTCATTTCCGCAGGCACGGCGAGCCCCATCATGTCCAAAAGGGTGGGAGCAAGATCCGCCAGCACGCCGCCCGAACGCAGCTTTTTGCCCTTGAACGCATCGCATACCAGAACGACCGGTACAGGATTCGTCGTGTGCGCCGTGAACGGAGATCCGTCCTCCGCGATCATCTTGTCCGCGTTTCCGTGATCGGCCGTCAGAAGCGCTCCGCCGCCCATTTCCAGAATCTTTTTCAGGACCCTGTCCACACACTCGTCCACGGCCGCAACCGCCTTCTCCGCCGCTTCCAGAACACCCGTATGCCCGACCATGTCGCAATTCGCAAAATTCAGGATCATCGCGTCATATTCGCCCGTCGAAAGTTGCTCGATCACCTTGTCCGTCACTTCATACGCGCTCATCTCCGGTTTCAGGTCATACGTCGCTACCTTCGGCGAAGGGATCAGTACGCGCACTTCGCCTTTATTCGGCGCTTCCACTCCGCCGTTAAAGAAAAACGTTACATGCGCATATTTCTCCGTCTCCGCAATGCGAAGCTGCTTCTTCCCCAAAGACGCAAGATATTCGCCCAGCGTATTCTTCAGGCTCTGCTTCTTGAAAGCTACCTGCACGTGCGAGAACGTCGCATCGTATTCCGTAAAACATACATAGTACGGCGCAAGATACCCCGTCTTTCTCTCGAATCCCGTAAAGTCCGGTTCGGTGAACGCACGGGTGATCTCCCTGGCACGGTCGGGACGGAAATTGAAAAAGATCACGCTGTCCCCTTTCTCCACCAGCGCCACAGGCTTGCCGCCCTTCACTACATTCGTCGGCAGGACAAACTCATCGGTCACGTCGCCCTTGTACGATTCTTCGATCGCTTCCGCCGCATCTTCCGCATGGATCCCGTTGCCCAGCGTCAGCATTTCGTATGCCTTCGATACGCGCTCCCAACGATTGTCACGATCCATCGCGTAATACCTTCCGCATACCGATGCGATCGTCCCGAACTGAAGAGCATCCATTTCTTTTTGCAGATCACGTACAAATCCTGCGCCCGACGTCGGAGAAACGTCGCGCCCGTCCATAAAGCAGTGCACGTATGCATTCTCCAGCCCTTGCTGCTTGCACATCTTCAAAAGCGCATACAGGTGCGTATTGTGACTGTGTACGCCGCCGTCCGACAAAAGTCCCCAGATATGCAGTTTCTTTCCGTTTTCCTTCGCGCTCTTCATCGCTCCGAGCAGCGCTTCGTTTTTGAAAAATTCTCCGTCTTCGATCTCTTTCGTGATCTTCGTCAGCTCCTGATAGACGATCCTGCCCGCACCCATATTCAGATGCCCGACCTCCGAATTGCCCATCTGCCCGTCCGGAAGTCCGACGCTCAGCCCGGACGCTCCCAGCTGCGACGACGGGTATTCCGCCATGTACTTCTTTACATTGGGACTGCCTTCCAGAGCAATCGCATTTCCTTTCGTTTCGGGATTGATCCCGTATCCGTCCATAATAATGATCGCATAAGGTTTCTTCATTTTTCTTACCTCGTCTGAAAACTCTTTCCTTATTATTATATATTATCCTCCTGCTTTTGGCAAGCCGCCAAACACCTTTTTGCAAAAAATCCCTTACTTTTCACCCGCCCGCGCCGCCTCTCCCTTCTTCGCCGTCTTTATCTATATAGGAATTTTAATCGACATATTATGTATTATTGTATGCTAAAATAATTGCACATACTTTCACATGGTTTTACTTGACAAACATTGTCAAACGTGATATGATTATTGACAAGAAACTATTGAGAAGGCCGCATGGGAAGCGGCGAAATTTGGGACATGACGGTAAGTTAGCCGTAAATTCAAAAAAGCGCGAAGACGATCCTGTACTCTGTCTGTAAGGCAGTAATTCTGAAACGCAGTTTTCGCTTGAATCTATGCTGACATCGGCGTATTAACGCAAAGGGAATTTTACGTTAAAATCTCACGCGCCGGTTATCTATACGGTTATGTTTGCAAAAATTTTAAAAACTTTAAGGAAAGAAAACGACACGACACAGTGCGAGTTGGCGGATAAGTTAGGCGTGAAGCAGTCCACTGTCAGTAGCTGGGAAATCGGTCGTTCGCGTCCCACGTTTGAGCAGATCATCGAAATTTCAAATATATTCAATACCAGCACAGACTATCTGCTCGGCAAATCTGACAGCGAAAATAACTATGTATACACCGATAACAAAACGTTACAGAATTTCTACGTCGACTTCGGCAGACTTTCCAAAGCAGAGCAGACTTTCATTGTAAAAAGCGTCCACGCCTACGTTGAAAGCAAATAACATCTACCGTTTTGAAAATCCTTTGTGAAAACTTTTTGTTTTTTGCAAAGGTATTTTCTTGGCGATATGATTAATATTGTTGATTGTTTTTAATAATGATTACCGAAAATCATCATAACGCTTAAATATGAATTTCTTTGTCCCGCAAATTCTGCGGGACATTTTTTCTGTCCTCCCCTGCTTCCGAAAGCCGATCGGTCACTCGACCATGCTGCCGCATAACTGTCTCCGCTCCGCCTCATCATCGGCATGAACGCACCATGGACCGCCGCACCATGAACCGCCGCACCGTGAGCCGGCGCACCATGGACCGCCGCACCGTGAGCCGCCGCACCGTGAGCTGCCGCAACGTGAACCGACGCACCGTGAACCGCCGCACCGTGAACCGACGCACCGTGAACCGACGCAACGTGAACCGACGCACCGTGAACCGACGCACCGTGAACCGACGCACCGCGAACCGCAATGCACACATTGCTGTGCTGTCAACAAGTGTATAAGCCGCCATAAAAAAGCAAAGCCGTGCAGATCTGCACGGCTTTGCTTTATCTATTCGTCTTTCCGCTGATTTTCAGGCTGAAAAGACTTTCTTTTTCCTTTCCGACGAAGATTGGCGATCAGATCAAAAATATTCATTCCGATCCCCATGACGATATAAGAATAATACAGTACGAAGCGCCAGATAAGCACATACCAGAACAAAACGCCCGACGCGATCGAAGCAAAAGCGAGCATAAACACCGATTCGACCGCACCAGAATTTCCGGGTGTCGGGATAAATACGGCGGCATAAGTGGAATACATCGCCAGTCCAACAACCGTAAAAAACAATTCCCAGCCCGGCGTAACATACTGTCCGCACAGGGCAATCAAAAGAAAATACGGAATGATGAACTGTATTATAGGCTCCGCCATGCACAGCAAAAACAACAGCAAAAACCATACGGGATGGCGGAAAATAAACTGCGAAAACACCGCGAAATCATCCATCCATTTACGGATCCGCGCCTGCATTTTTTCCGCGTTTTTGACGATATGAATTTTATGCAGGATCCTGACAATCAAATTAGCAACCCATGCCACCGCACGCGGACAAAACACCACAAAAATAACGACCACGGGGATCATCCCGTTGATACAGAACCCGATCCACCCGCAAACATACACCGTCGTACGCGTGACCGTATCTTCGATCGCCGACAACGTCCCCGCCAGGCATCCCATGACCACGGCGGCAAAAATCGTCCAGGCAAGCATCTGAACGCCGTATTTGACCATCGTAACCGATGCACTGTTCGCTCCCGGCATCCCTTGTTTATGCAGATAATAAATCTGCATCGGCTGTCCGCCCGTAGCCGTCGGGGTAATATTTTCGTAATATTTCCCCGTCAAAGCGACTTTCATATCCTTATGAAATCCCAGTTTGTACCCGTTACACCTGTTCAAGAGCGTGTATTTGAGCGAATCCAGCAGAAATCCGACAATAAAAAGCGCAACCACCAGAAGAATATACCAGCCGTTCATGTTTGCGATCATCTCGCCGAACGTCGCCGAATTCCCCTCCTGCAACGTGTTGCTCAGCCGAACGAGCACCGAGATCACACATGCAATGATCAGCACCGATACGATCGTAAAAATAATATTTTTCCGTTTCCGCTTCTTGATATCTTTTTCAGAATCTTCCGCCGCTTTGGTTTCCCGCGTTTCCTCCGTAGCCGAGGGAACAGAGATCACCCCTGCCTGCGTTTTATCTTCCGTTTTTTCTGTTTTTTCTTTCGGGTCAAGATTGTTTTCTTGCTTCTCCATAACTCCTGTCGATCCGGCTTATTTGCAACATTGTACCATAAAACATCTTTTGCCGCTACCAATTATATGCCGGATCACGAAAAAAAAGAAACAAATTCTTACTTTTCGCCCAAAAAACCCTGCGATCCTGTTTTTTTTCGGCGCATCATCAGCATGGCGAACAGACACCCCGCAGCCGCCAAAGGCACGGCAGACAGTATGAAAAAAGCCGCGCGCATGGACTTTGCCTGTGTGATCACACCCGATACGGCCGGCAAAACAGCCGCCCCGATATCCTGCGAAAGAGCCAGGGACGCGAGCATCCATCCGCCCGATTTCGGAAGAAAGTCTGCCGCCGCGGACATAGCGCCCGGCGACAGCACTCCCACAAACGCGCCGCAAAGGATCGCAAAGACAAGCCCCAGCATTGCAACATCGACCAGGCCCGCCAGAAGATACATGGCGCATGCCGCCAGCGCAGAACCGATCAGCATCGGGATCGGAGGTTTATTTTTTCTGCGCTCCGCAAACACGTACAGCGTTCCGCCTCCGCCGAGACACGCCGCAAAAAGCGCACACCCGACAGCCGCGCCCGTTTCGGCTCCGAACGTATCCGCCGCAAACGACGAGATCCACTGATTCATCACGACTTCCGCCCCGTAGCCGAAAAATACCGCCAGCACCGCAAGCAGATAAAAAGGATGAAAAGCCGAACGCACCGGCGCATGCTTTTCCGTTCTCGGAAGATCTGCTCGCATCAGCAATAGAAGAACGGCTGCCGGCACGATCGCAAGCAACAGTACCGCCGCATTCCAGTACCCGGCGCCGAATACCGCAAAAAATCCGAGCAAAAACAGCGCCATGCCTACCTGCGCCCAGGCGTAGACCGTATGCAAAAGGCACAATCCTCCGCCCTCCGATTTCGGGAGCGCCTCCGCCGCGTTCGACAAGACAACTTCCAGCATTCCGCCCGCAAAAGCAAACACGATGGTCGCGGCTATGATCGGAAAATACATGGAATCCGAGCAAATATAAGGCAGAAGCCCATAAAAAATAAGCCCCGTACAGGAAAGAGCCGCCGCAATACAGGCAAGCAGCCGCGGTGAAAACCTGTCAATAAAAAACAGCAGCAAAAAATCCGCGCATAGCTGCGCGGCAAACCCCGCCGCCGTCAGAAAGCCCAGTTGTACATATGTAAAACCGTACAATCGCATGAACGGTACAAACAGTATCGCCGTAACATTCGTGATGATCGCCTGGTTCACGACTCCGGCATGGCATACCAGAGAAGTTTTTACCCCGTTTTTCTTGTGCATGATTTGATTCCGTCCGCAGTAGAAAAGTGTTCTCTATATTGTATGCCCCGCTTTCCTCTTTCGGTGCGTTTTCCGTATTTGACGAACACAAGCGCTTGACGAACGCGCAAAAAAATGATACCATGAAATTATGAACAGCAACATCGAACAAGTTTTACAATCCCATAATTTTTTGCCGATCGGCGAACAAAACCCGAAGATCAAACAGATCAAGAGCGTGATCTCCAACACCAAACCCAACCCGCACAAATTATTTGTCGCGGAAGGGATCTGGATGCTTTCCATGTGCGAAAAATTCCATACGCCCATTGACAGTCTGATCCTCTGTCCCGAACATATCCGCACGCCCGAAGCCGCGGCTCTCGCCGAAAAACTCGCTGCCCGTACGGCGGAATTGTATACCGTTTCCGCCAAAACATATGAAAAAATCTCCGAACGCGGACAGCCCGACGGACTGCTTGCCCTCGCGCAGCTGCCCCGCCACGAACTTTCCGATTTTCACCCCCGAGGCAATGCCGTCCTCCTGATCCTGGACGGCGTGGAGATCCCGGGCAATATCGGCACGATGATGCGTATGGCGGACGGCGCGGGCGTAGACGGCGTATTTCTCTGCAACCGAAAAGCGCGCCTGACACATCCCAAGCTGATCAAAGGAAGCCAGGGTGCGATCCTTTCCGTGCCCTTTTTCGAATTTGAAACAGTCGCCGCCTGCAGAGAATGGCTGGACAGGAACAGCTTTACCGTTTATCTTGCGGATACGCGCGCAAAACTGTATTATTACGACGAACCGTTCGGAAAAAAGACCGCCCTCGTCATGGGCAGCGAACGCTACGGCATTTCCCGCGAATGGTACGACGGGGCTTACCAGATGATCGCCATCCCCATGGAAGGCAGCTGCGATTCACTCAATGTCGGCGTCGCCGCTACCGTGCTCGCCTATGAAGCCGTCAAAAAAAATAAATTTATCCCGCAGCACCTGAAACCTTGAACTCTCTTGTTGTCGCGTACACCTCGCAAACGAAACACACAAAAGCTCCGTTTTCTGTATATTTATAAAGAATCTTCCGTATTCAGGTTTTCATCTGCAATTACGATGTTTTCATCTGCAATTACGACGTTTTCATCGGTAATTGCGTTTTCATCGGTTTAAAAGTGGAGAACGGCGCAAAATTTCTTGCGCCGTTCTCCACTTACTTTTTTACGGTGCGTCCGGCAGCACAGGCAAGCCTGTGCTGCCGGACGCACCGTTTTTTACCATGCCGCCGTCTGCAAAACCATTTGCAGACGGCGGCATCCTGTTTGCGTTTTAAAAAAAAATGCCGCGGCGGAATTTTTCCGCCGCGGCATTTTTTAAAACTTGCGCATCTGTGCATAGCTTCATCTTTTTGTGCGCGCTTTAACGCACCGTTTTCTCAATCTTTGGGACGATACCGCGACAAGAAACTGTGCCGCACGCCCTGCGAATCGTACTCGATGAGCGTATCCACATGCACATTATACGCGCTTCTGAAAATATTGATGTCGATGTTCTCGTTTTCTTTTTTCAGATCGGCGATCAGACGTTTCACCCGACGGCGTTTGGAATCCTCCTCGTTTACCTCACAATTCTCCGTAAATTTGCAGGCACAGCGCAAAAAATACAGATCTGCCGCATTTTTCCAACGGATGATATCTTCTTCGTGAACATAATAGAGCGGACGGATCAGCTGCATTCCCTTATGATTCGTACTCCAAAGTTTGGGAGGCATGCTCTGCATCTGCGCCCCGTACAGCATCCCCATCAGAATGGTTTCGATCACGTCGTCAAAATGATGCCCGAGCGCGATCTTGTTGCATCCGAGTCTTTGCGCTTCTTCATACAGATAACCGCGCCGCATCCTTGCACAAAGATAACAGGGATTTTTCTGGATTTCAAAAACAGCGTCGAAAATCTGCGTTTCAAAGATATGCACGGGTATCTCCAATAGTTTTGCATTGGATTCGATGAGTTCTCTGTTTTGCGGCGCATACCCCGGATCCATGACGATAAACTGCAATTCAAAATTTTTTTCGCCGTGCCTTTGCAATTCCTGCATACACTTTGCCAAAAGCATGGAATCCTTGCCGCCGGATATGCACACCGCGATCCTGTCGCCTTCCTGCACGAGTTCATATTCCTTGACCGCTTTGACAAATCGGCTCCAGATCCCTTTTCGGTATGTCGTGATGATACTGCGTTCGATTTGCAGACAACGTTCCATTTATCTGTCCCCAAACGGCGTTTTATACAGCTTGATTCCCGTCCTCGATTCCCAATCCGCAATCTTTTCCGCCGTACACAAAGCCGTATCCGTTTCGCCCCGCACGCAGGCAATAAGCTGCGCGCCGTTTCGGATAAGTTCCGCAATTTTTGCGGCACCCGAGGCTATATACCAAAAACCGTCCTTTTCCGTCAGGGCAGGTTCACCCTCCTCACTCCCGCAAGGCAGAAGGCGCGACGGACAGATCTCATAACGCGCAAAAGCCTTCCCTGCCGTGAACAGCCTGTAATGCGCGGCTATGTGTTCGGCTACCGTTTCGGGCGCCACAAAAGACGTGTCGATCACATACTTATAATTTTCCATATCCTTGATATTCACATGGTATAAATGCGAATAGCGCACCATCTCGCTCTTGCGGCGGTCGGAAATGGAACGAACGGCCTCCTCCACACTTTTAAAAGGCTCGCTTTCGCGCCCCGCGTTCATGATCCGCTCCGCCGAAATCACGGCGTCCGCCATCATATACACCGAAAAGGACGACGGCACAAAATGCCACGCCATGCGCGAATCGATGATCAGATCGATCGGCTCATTTTCCAATGCGCGAAGCCCGTCGTCGATCTTCCCGTCGATCTCCGGATGCGTTTCCATGTATTGATTGAGTTGCAGGGTCGTCATGCCCATTTCCGTCGCGATCTTCCGCTGGATCGTACCCGTCGAATACAGCTCCGCATGAAATTCCGCCGCCAGAATTTTCCCGACGGTCGACTTTCCGCTGCCAAGATCCCCCGCAAGCGATATTTTTACATTGCTCATTGCCCTTCTCCTTCGTCTTCTGAATACCCATCATTTTAACACATTCCGTGTCGTTTGTAAACAAGAAATGCAAAAACTTCGCCCGCTCCGCAAGAAAGTTCCCGCTTTCCTTTTCCTGCACCCGCCTTTATGCCCCGGCAGGCAACTTACGTCAAAGATACAACCGTACAGCAAAAAAACGCGTCCGCTTCCTTCCCTGGATTTTACCCTCTTTCAAATGCCGCCGCAAAAGAATTTACCGCGATTTTACGCGCCCCGGCCCAAAACCAGTCAAAAAGGCTGCGGGCAAGTTAAAAACTTGCCCGCAGCCTTTTTTACGTATGGAATACGCCTGTCAAGCGTTTTCCTTTTCCCAAGCAGCCGCCTTTGCTTTTGCAAGGCTGACCAATTTTTCCGTAGGGTAAGGAGACGTTTCACCGCCGATCCCGTACAGGAAATATTTCCCGCTTTCCGTGACATACAGAACTTCTTCATATCCTGCGGGATCACCGTAAACCCCGTGCGCCACTCTCTTGACTTCCGTCATTTCTGCCGTATCGTACACCTTTTTGCCGACAGTTTTCTTCATACTTTCTACCTCCGACTGATTTTTTCTGCCCATCCTTCCGTGCCATATTTTTTACTGTACCTTCCGATACGGTTCAAGTATAACACAGCCGCATAAAAAAAGCAAGAAATCAGAAAAAAACTATAAATTTGACTGTTTTGTTTTTATTTTTTCGCAAAACGTAATATTTTTTCAAAAAAATTATTCAAAAAGGCAAATATAATACAAAAACAGTTTATGCCGCGTATTATTACGCGGCATAAGCAACTTTTTTCGACAAATTTTTCCAAAACAACGGAAAGCAGCCGTTATTTTATTTATAAAGTTCTTTATAGTGCGCACACGCCCTGTAATCGGCGCCTTCCAGATCTTTCGTTCCGAACGCGCTCCATGCGTGCGGACGATAAATATCTTTGTCCTCGATGTTGTGCAGAGCGACCGGCATACGGAACATACTTGCCAACGTGATCAGGTCTTTCCCGATATGCCCGTACACAAACGCGCCGTGGTTCGCGCCCCAGTTCGCCATGACGTTATACACGGAAGAGAACGCGTTCGTATTGTTCAGGCGCGGCACAAACCACGTCGAAGGCCAGGTGCGGTCTGTCCTGTACAGGAGAGTCTTATTGACTTCTTCGGGCAATTCCACTGTCCAGCCTTCTGCAAGCTGCAGCACATAGCCGACGCCTTCCACCAGATTGACGCGCACGAGCGTAACCGGCATTTCCCCTTTCGTCGAGAAAGAAGAAGAATACCCGCCGCCGCGGAAATAGCCGCGGTTCGCAGACGCCCATTCCGTCGAGCCCATCATTGCGTCAATATCTTTCTCCGTCACTTCCCACCAGCGTTTCATGACAGAATTTCCGTTTTCATCCTTGCAGGCACCCGTTGCATCCAGTGCCGCCGCACCGCTGTTGATCAGGTGCATGAATCCGTTTGCCGCAAGCCTTTCCGGTTTCCAGCCCGTCACGCGCTCCACAGAAGCAGGGCTCCAATATGTCCTGACATCCGCAAAACAGCTCGCACGCCCCGTCAAAAGGTTCGAGAACAGCATCGCAAGCCCGTTGCATCCGTCGTTTTCCGTCGCAAGAAGGACGGGCGATTTCTTTCCGTTCCAGTCAAACGTACTGTTGAGAATTGCTTCGGCATAGTCGCCGTTGGGCTTGTAGTCCGTCCACATGCGCTGCCCCTGGAATCCGCCCAGGATCGCATTCCTGCCCAGCGCTTCTTCATGCCAGCCGATCTCGTCCAGCTTCGGATTTCCGAGCATGATGTCGCGGATGATCAGCGCCATCTTCGCAACAAACTCCCATTGCTCCTTTCTCTCTTTCGCCGTGAAGTCTTTCTGCCCCCACGCCTCTCCGTTCCAGTCTTTGCCTTCTTTGCACTTTTCTTTGATCCATTTCAGCTCTTTTTCGTATTCGGCCTTGTCGTAGATCCCGAGATCGATGCGGCGCAGGATCTCGCTCATGTCTACCCATTCCGCACGCAAACCGAAATATTTCTGCAAAGCATTCGCGTCACAGAAACTTCCGCCGATGCCCATAGCGATCGATCCGATGTTGACATACGCCTTGTTGCGAAGCTGTCCGACTGCCAACGCACAGCGCGCAAAACGAATGATCTTTTCTTCCACATCCGGCGTGATGCCCGTCATGTCCGCATCCTGCACATCCTGCCCGTAAATCGCAAACGCAGGCAATCCGCGCTGCGCATGCGCCGCCATCGCCGCCGCCAAGTACACGGCACCCGGACGCTCCGTTCCGTTAAAGCCCCAAACCGCTTTCGTCGTCAAAGGATCCAGATCCATCGTCTCCGTCCCGTAACACCAGCAAGGCGTTACCGTCAGCGTTGCCGTGACGTTCTCTTTCTGGAACTTTTCCGCACAGCGCGCAGACTCCGCTCCGCCGCCGATCGTACAATCGGAAATTACCACTTCCGCAGGCGTTCCGTCTTTATAGAAAACATTTTTTTCAATGATCTTCTTGGCGTTTTTCGCCATGTTCATCGTCTGCTCTTCCAGACTTTCGCGTATCCCCATCCATCTCCCGTCGATCACGGGTCTGATTCCGATTCTCGGTTTCATTTGATCACTCCTTTTTTTAATATAATATTCGCATAAATTGCTTCTTCCCCCGTCGCAATGACGGCAAATGCCTGTTTCGCGCGTTCATAGAACGCAAACCGCTCCAAACTTCCCTCTTTTACGTTCGGATCCTTGTCCGCCGCGATCTTCCTGTACTCTTCCCAGATCGTCGGCTTTACGTCATCCCCCGGCACGATCTGCATCAACAGAAAATTTTCCGAAGCATACGTGTCCAGCGGGATCACCGACAAAACCGCATCCAGCATCTGCGCTCCGCCGTGCCCGTCCGCACGAATGACCCGCTTTCCGAACGCTTCGGCAGGAAAATTTCCGTCCGCAATCACGATCTCGTCTCCGTGCCCCATCTGCGCCAGCACCTTCAGAAGTTCCGGCGATAAAATTTTCGGAATTCCTTTCAGCATTTCCCCTGCTTTCCTCCATCTTTCTATGAGAGGTACCTCCCTCCGTATCTTATGTTACCACACAATTTCCCTTTTTTCAATAGCCGCTTTTGCTGAAAATTCATCGCAAAAAAGTAGAACTTTTTAAAATCATTGGATTTTTCGATCCGTCTGTGCTATACTTTTTTTATGAAAGAAATTCATCGGGAAAATTCCGACGTGCGCAGGCATTATACCGTTCAGAAAAACAGCGCGGAAAGTTTTCACGCCAAAATCCTGTACGCCGGAGAACTTAAAAAATCCATCGGCTGGAAAGAACAACTGCATTCTCACCCCTTCTGCGAAATCGTCTATGTGAAATCCGGTTCAGGCACTCTCTGCACGGATTCCGACAGCTTTCCCATCCGCCAGGGTGATCTTTTGGTCTATAATCCGGGCACCGTCCATTCCGAAGCATCCGACGAAGACCAGGCATTTTCTCTGCTCTTTTGCGGCATCGACCGCCTGCACCTCAAAGATAAACCCATCAACTGCATTCTCGATGCCAACGCCTGCCCCGTTCTCCATACCGATCGGCTGCAACCGCTCATCGAATCTTACTTTGAGAATCTCATCGCCGAAATGCAGTCAAAATCTTATTACTACGACGAAGTTTCCCGCGCTCTCGTTCGCATTATCCTCAACCTCGTTCTGCGCCTGCTCACCGAACAGGACAAAACTTACTTCAAAACCAACGAGTCCTATCAGCGCGCGCGCGATTACATCGACCGAAACTACAGCCAGATCGAATGCGTGGAAGATGTCTGCAAAAATATGTACATCTCCCGCTATTACCTCACGCACCTTTTCAAAGAGTACAGCGGACTTTCACCCATTCAGTACATCATTTCCAAACGAATGGAAAAAGCAAAAGAGCTCCTTGAAACCACCGATCTTCCGATTCATGATATTGCGCTCCGATCGGGCTACAACGAAATCAGCTCTTTTTTGAAAACCTTTAAAAAAATTGAAAACATGACCCCCAGCGAATACCGCGACGGGCTGAAAAAACAATAAGTTTTTCAACGGATCCGCTCGATTTTATCGAAAGCCGTATGCAATGGCTGAAAACAAAAATCAAATGCATTCATGAAGGCGGCGGCGCGCAAAATACTTTGCGCGCCGCCGCCTTTTCAACTTTTCGAAAACTTACCAAAAATTGTCATGATTTTTCCTGCTTCGTCCCATTCCTTCCGATACTGACCCGATCTGTTTGGCAAAGTTCTTCAATACAAACCTGAATTTTTTCAACGTTTACAAAATCTGTTTTTTCATTATCTACAAAATTTAATATTTACAAAATTCAATATTTACAAAATTCAATATTTACAAAATTCAATATTTACAAAATTCAATGTCCGCATGCGCAAATGCGCATGCGGACATTTCTGGTTCTTCATACCGCGCGCCGATCGGCACGATCCGGACAATTTTCTGTTTTATCGGCGTAAAAAAGGCTGTCGGAGCAAATGGATTGCTCCGACAGCCTTTTTGTCCGATTGCAAAGAAAACATCTTGCTTCTCGGTGTATCGTCCTTATTTCCGCTCTTTGCCTTTGATATATTCATCGATGGCTTCAGCCGCCGTTTTGCCTGCACCCATCGCGAGAATGACCGTCGCTGCGCCCGTCACCGCATCGCCGCCGGCATAGACGCCTTCGCGCGAGGTCAGCCCGTGTTCGTCCGCAATGATGCCGCCCCATTTCTGCGTTTCCAGCCCTTTCGTCGTGTTTTTGATGAGCGGATTCGGACTCGTGCCGATTGCCATGATCACGCAATCGCAATCGATGGTAAAATCACTGCCCGCTTTTTCCACAGGACGTCTGCGCCCCGACGCATCCGGTTCACCCAATTCCATTTCCACACAGGAAATGCCACGCACCATACCGTTTTCTCCTTCCAGAATCGCGGTCGGATTGGTCAGGAACTTGAATACAATCCCTTCTTCTTTGGCATGCTCAACTTCTTCCGCGCGCGCAGGGAGTTCGTTTTCACTGCGGCGATAAACGATATAGACTTCTTCCGCGCCAAGACGCTTTGCACAGCGCGCCGCATCCATCGCCACGTTGCCGCCGCCTACGACCGCCACCTTTTTCGCATGAAGTACAGGGGTACGTGCATCGTCTTTGTATGCTTTCATCAGATTCACGCGAGTCAGAAACTCGTTCGCCGAATATACACTTTTCAGATTCTCCCCGGGAATATTCATGAATCTCGGCAAGCCTGCGCCGCTTCCGATAAATACCGCTTCGAATCCGTACTCATCCAGCAATTCGTCAATGGAAAGCACGCGGCCGATGACCATGTTCGTTTCGACTTTGACGCCCAATGCTTTCAGATTGTCGATCTCTTTCTGCACGATCGTCTTCGGCAGACGGAATTCGGGGATCCCGTACACGAGCACGCCGCCCGCAAGGTGCAGCGCTTCGAATACAGTCACTTCATACCCGCGCTTTGCAAGATCTCCCGCACAGGTAAGTCCCGCAGGGCCGCTGCCGACCACCGCAACTTTATGCCCGTTTGGCTCATCTTTGATGGGAAGATCGCAGCTGTTTGCATTGTGCCAGTCCGCCACGAAACGCTCCAGCCGCCCGATCGCGACCGGTTCACCCTTGATCCCGCGGACACATTTCTGCTCGCACTGCGTTTCCTGCGGACATACCCTGCCGCATACCGCGGGCAAAGAACTCGTCTGCTGGATGATCTGATACGCCGCTTCAAATTCGCCCGCCGCCACTTTTGCTATAAAATCGGGAATATGGATTTTTACGGGGCATCCGCCGATACACGGTTTATGTTTGCAGTTTAAACAGCGCTGCGCCTCTTCCACCGCCGTTTCCGCCGTATACCCGAGCGCCACTTCCTGAAAATTCTTGTTGCGCACCTGCGGTTCCTGCGAAGGCATCTCGTGTTTTTTCAGACTCATGTTCGGCATGTTATTTGACCTCCTTTTTGAAAAGATTGCAGGCCTCTTCCCGCTCTCTCTTCTCAAAGTCCTTATACGTGGACGCGCGCTTCATGATCTCGTCGTAATCCACTTCGTGTCCGTCAAAATCAGGGCCGTCCACGCACGCAAATTTCGTTTTGCCAGCGACCGTCAGACGGCAGCATCCGCACATACCCGTCCCATCGATCATGATCGGGTTCATGCTGACCATCGTCTTGATATTGTATTGCTTTGTAAGTAAAGATACGAACTTCATCATGACGACAGGGCCGATGGCGATCACTTCGTCGTACTGATTCCCCGCCTCGATCAGTGCTTTTAACGCATCGGTAACCAGTCCCTTTTCACCGCAGCTCCCGTCATCCGACATGAGTTTATACACATCCGAAACGGAACGGAATTCCTTTTCCAAAATGACAAGATCCTTGTTTCGGAAGCCGACAACACTGTGTACACACGCGCCCAGAGTATGCAGTTTTTTCGCCACGGGGTATGCGATCGCACAGCCGACTCCGCCACCCACGACCGCCACTTTTTTGAGGCCTTCCACATGCGAAGGCTCACCCAGCGGTCCTACAAAGTCGTGAATATAGTCCCCTTCCTGCAAATGATTCAACCGCTCCGTGGTTCCGCCCACGATCTGAAAAATGATCGTGACTGTGCCTTTTTCCCTGTCAAAATCGGCTACCGTCAGCGGAATGCGTTCGCCCGCTTCGTCCACGCGCAGGATGATGAACTGCCCCGGTTCCGCCTTTCTGGCTACAAACGGCGCATCCACTTCCATGAGCGTAACGGTGGGATTCAGCTCTCTCTTTTTAACGATTTTATACATAATCTGACCGTCCTTTCTCTTTGTGGTATTAAAAAATTGAATTATATCATCATATAGTATAACCGACCGCGCCCGAATTTTCAAGCATTTTCGCCCGCAAAACTCGAATCGCGCTATTATTTTTGCTTATAACTCTATTATAAAAATACTTTTTTATTACAGACGAAACGGGCGGACGCTTCTGCGTCCGCCCGTATATGCTTGTGCGATCTTTTATTCCCAACGCGTAGGCACACCGTCTACCATATGCCAATAATTGCCGGGATTTTCCGTCGGCTGATTTTCGCTGTAAACAAAGACAGGACAATGATTCTCGTTCCATGTAGAATTATCGGTTATTCCGTCGTAAATATAAATCAGCGGCGCATTCATTTTCCCTGTCTGAAGCGTCTCATCGCTTAAATTCATAAATACTGATCTGCCCAAGACAGTAACGGTTTTCGGAATCACTATTTCTTCTATTTTATTGCACATGTTAAACGCATAAGAACCGATAGAAGTCAATAAGGACGGCAACTCAATAGCTTCCAGATTAAAACATAATTTAAATGATTCCTGCCCTATTGTCGTAAGTGCAGATTCCTTTGAAAAAGTAATTTTCTTCATTGCAGAACAACCAAAAAAAGCCTTCTGCTCAATTGTCTTTACACTCGCCGGAATGACAAATTCCTCTATCAGAGAGCCTGCAAACGCGTGCGAAGCAATCGTCGTAACACCTTCGGGAATAACGTAGGCGCCCGTATGCTCGCGCGCCGTAGCATACGCTATGATCTTTGTGCCGTCCGCCGTCATCAACGCCCCGTTCACTACTTTAAAGTGCGTATTTCCTTCAGCCACCACGATTTCTTTTAAAGAATACGGATTCGCAACCGTATAATTTAATTTCATATTCTCTAAATCCAGTGAAACGATCGCCTCACTAACGGGATCGTCATCAACAAATAAACCGGAATAAGAACTTGTCTCGATCGTCTCGACACTCGCGGGGATCGTGATCGACGAAAGGTTCGTACAGCCCGCAAAAGCACTGTGATATATGGCCTTTAACGAAGTACAATTTTCAAGATTTATTTCTTTCAGATTTTTACAAAACCAAAACGTACAGCTCCCGATTTTTTCCAAAAGGCTGCCTTCTTCAAAATATACCATCTCCAAAGATGAACAGTTGTCGAATGCGCCTGCCTGATCTTTGTCGCCGATCGACGTAACTGTCGCAGGGATCGTGATTTCTTTCAATGAACTGCATCCGCCAAACGCCTGCCCCTCAATCGTGGTAAGACGACTGTTTTCCCCGAAATCGACCGTTTCGAGGCTTGTACAATTCAAAAAAGTCATTTTCGGCACTGTGGTGATTCTGCTGTTATCCGCAAACGTTACGCTCTTTAAATTTGTACAGCCTTCAAATGACTTGATTTCATTTTCTCCGATAGCATACAGGGAAGACGGAAATGTAATGCTTTCGATTTCTTTGTTATTGCAGAATACATCTGACCTGACGGCATGCACCCCTTCAGGTATCACAACGTTTTTTTCTTCCCCGATATAAGAAACCAATACAGACATGCCGCTGGTATTGTTTATGATAAATCCCTGGTCGCCAAGCGAAATTACTTCCGCTTCTTTTAAAAATTTCTTACATACGGAACATTGTACGCTTTCGCTGAGCCCGTCTTCTGTCAGCGTAGGCTCCTTGCCCGGAATTGTTACGGGCGCATGCGCCGCTTCGTCCGTTTCGGGAGTATTGAGAAGAATACTGTCTTCCCCTGCCTGCTGACCTTCTAATTGCGCCGGATAAATAAATTCCGTTCCGTTCGCCAACGCAATCACGTTTTCCGTCTTGTTCCAGTAAAATGCATACCCGTTTGTCATCGCCGTCGGCGCGGGATTGTACCCGTAATCACTCAAAATCTCCCATACCCGACATAACGTTTCCGGTTTTTCCGTCTCCGCCGATAACGCCGTGTTCATATTCTTGGCATTCTGCGTATCCGAAGACTCGTTTGCACGATTGATCAACATCGTAAACGTCGGAATCAGTACCGCTGCCAAAACCGCAATCACTGCAATTACAATGACAAGCTCGACAACAGTAAACGCTCTCTCTTGTCTTTTTTTCATTCCCATGCTCCTCCTCTTTTTTTAATATAGCCATTAATGAATGTATTTTTTGCGGAGCAAAAAATACAGCCGGCTGTATTTT
>ERZ1106930.35-NODE-35-length-84059-cov-20.438455_pt1 | contig 84059 bp, 78 predicted proteins | sample MGYA00403663_ERZ1106930 | MGnify/ENA primary metagenome ERZ1106930 (study PRJEB35170, sample SAMEA104062438) | human gut metagenome | biome: human gut; feature: human-associated habitat; material: faeces | place: Denmark | collected 2012-06-26 ... | reverse complement strand
ATATGCGTCAATTTGCATTTAGGGCAGAAAAGAGGAAAATCTTTTAATACAGTATTATGAAATACTTGAACTCTCGTCTTTCCGTTACAAATCGGACATTTTATCCAATATTTTTTAAGCATTATATTTCACTCGTCCTTTTTACACAAAAAAATGCAGGTCAATCCTCAACATGAGCATTGACCTGCATTTATAATGCACAGAGCAGTACAACAAAACTAAGGCATAGCTTGCACTATGTCTATACTATATCTATACGTCGTTAGTTTTTTGTATAGCATCCGCAAAATAAGCATGACAAAAAAGCCCATGTTGAAAATGGGAAAATCCTTTTTTTCAATGCTTATCTAATACGCATGCTATGCAACATAAACGCCGCCTCCTTTTACATAAATTTTATTTTATCAGAAAATCAGTCTACTGTCAATACACAACAGGAAGTATTTAACCTAATGATATGAATTGTGTGGACATATCCAAAAAGAAAGGTGAACTGTAAAATGTAACAGGGTGAATGAAAATGGCAAAAAGACCCGTACCATTGTACGACTTTAAGGCTTTCGGGGCAGCTATAAAAGCCGCGAGAAATGAATACGGCGAGAGCCGCAAAAAGGTAAGCGACGAGTTATATATTTCCCCGCGCTACCTTGCGAATATCGAGAACAAGGGACAACAGCCGAGTTTACAGGTATTCTATGACCTTGTAACCCGGTATCATATTTCGGTAGATCAATTTTTCTTCCCGAACAGCAATGCGGAGAAATCCACCGGGCGGCGGCAGCTTGACGCGCTGCTGGACGGTATGAGCGATAAAGGCATACGGATTGTAACCGCAACAGCAAGGGAGATAACGGAAGTCGAAAAAGCAGAGGATTAACCTCACAATATGAGAAATCGGGAGATTGCAGCGCATGGCGGCTGCAATCTTTTTTTGCGTCCAAAATCAAAGGAACGCGCAACAAATACCGCCTTTCGGTGGGGGTATGGAGTAGATAGCAAGCACAGCAAACGAGTACCCGTTTGCGGAAAATGCTTGTTGGGATAATCCCAAACCCTTATACCGAAAGGCGGTGCGGAAATGGAAAACCGAAAGAGAAATATACAGATGAAGTTTTACGTTACGGAAGAAGAAAAGCGGCTGATCGACGAGAAGATGAAGCAGCTTCCCATAAAGCAGTATGGGGCATACTTCCGTAAAATGGCGATAGACGGGTATATTCTTGTCGTTGACCGAAGCGACACAAAAGCATATATCCGGGAACTGCAAGCGGTGAGCCGGAACATCAACCAAATTGCAAAACGCGCCAATGCGACGGGGACGGTTTACAGGCAGGATATAGAGGACATTAAAAAGGCGGTGGACGAGATATGGCGGTTACAAAGACGCACCCTATTAAATCAACCTTAAAGGCTGCGATAGACTATATCTTAAATCCCGAAAAGACAGACGGGAAGCTGCTTGCGTCCTCTTTCGGCTGCGGGCTGGAAACCGCCGATATTGAGTTTGCATGGACGCGGGAAGCTGCCGGAGATCGCGGCACACATTTAGGGCGGCACTTGATACAATCCTTTGCGGTGGGAGAAACCACACCGGAAGAAGCGCACAAAATCGGCATGGAACTTGCCGGGGCGGTATTAGGCGGCAAGTATGAGTTTGTTTTGACAACTCACGTCGATAAAGACCATCTGCATAATCACTTGATTTTCAACGCGGTTAGCTTCGTTGACTACAAAAAGTACCATTCCAACAAGCAAAGCTATCACTTTATCCGGCGCACCAGCGACAGGATATGTAAAGAGCATGGGCTATCCGTCGTCGTACCGGGACAGGACAAGGGAAAAAGCTATGCAGAATACACCGCCGAAAAGCAAGGGACAAGCTACAAAGCAAAGCTGAAAACGGCGATAGATACTCTCATTCCCCAAGTGAAAGATTTTGACGAACTGCTGCGCCGCTTGCAGGAAATGGGGTATGAAATCAAACAGGGCAAATACATTTCCTTTCGCGCTGCCGGACAGGAACGGTTTACCCGCACAAAGACGCTCGGCGCGGCCTATACGGAAGAAGCGATAAAGGAGCGTATCAAGGGCGTGTATGTTGCCAAAACAAAAACGCTGCGGGAAGATAAGAAAATCCGGCTTGTCGTCGATCTTGAAAACAGTATCAAAGCCCAACAGTCGGCGGGCTATGAACGGTGGGCAAAAATCCATAATCTGAAACAGGCTGCTAAAAGCATGAACTTCCTAACCGAAAACAAGATTGAGTATTATAGCGAACTTGAAAGCAAGATAGCCGATATTATGACCGCTCATGACGCGGCGGCAAAGGCGGTTAAGGAAGTGGAACAGCGTATGTCTGATTTGTCGCTGCTTATCAAGCACACCACCACATACCGACAGTTAAAACCGATTTACGATGAATACCGAAAATCGCCGGACAAGGAAAAGTATCTGCGGGGGCATGAAAGCGAAATTATCCTGTTTGAAGCTGCGGCAAGGGCATTAAAGGAAATGCAGATAAAGAAGCTGCCCGATCTCGCCGCGCTGCGCAAGGAGTATAGAAGCTTAAACGACAGGAAAACCAAATTGTATGAAGATTATCGGCAAGCCAAGAAGCAAATGCAGGAATACGGCGTTGTCAAAAAGAACGTCGATAGTATTCTTTACCCGTCCCAAAGCAGGGCGCGGGAGCAGGAGCGATAAGGCGCAAAACATGGGGTGGCAAGTGGAATGTTAAGGGCTGAAAACGCCTGTGTTTCTGCGGCTTCCAGCGCATGAAAACGACATAGACGATAAAGTATATTCAAACCCGCAAAAACGGCTTTCTAATTGTCCACGCAAGGACAAAAAAAGAACAGGGGCGCGGTGCCGGAAATCGGCAACCGCGCCCCTGTTCTCTATGGGCTATTCCTCGTCGGTCAAGATAAACTCCCTTTCGGAAAACTCGCTGTCCGTCATGGCTTGCAGCTTGTTCACCGCTGCGGCGGCAAGCTGGCGCATATCCTCGTCCATGTAGGGCATGGCGGCAAGGATATTTTCAAGCGTTGTTTCCCGGCTGTCCTCGGCGTAGATCGCAACAATGTTTTCTTCCTCAATGGTAAAGCGGGTATTCATGCTATCAAACCTCCAAATCCTTTTTATGCTCTTTCTGTTTATCTTTCGGCTGCTGCGCCGCCTGTTTCTTGTATTCGTCCAGCTTCTTCAAAATGGACGGTTTTTTCTGCGGCTGTTCCCGTTTCTCGGCTTTTACCGCTTTTGCAAGGTCGGTAACGGAAATCGCTTCCCCCGCCTTTGCCCGCTGCTCAAAATCTGCAACGGTGGGCGTTTGCGGCGTATTGTTGATAAGCCCGTCAAAATTGTTGTCGTTCTGCTCTATGGTGTCCTCGACGTGCTTTAAGGGATTATCCCGCTGCGGCTGCTCGGCGGCTATGGCATAAGCCTGTGTGCCATTCCCCATAATGAGATACTTCCCGTCCTCCGACGCATGGTGAAAACCAAATCCCGCCGCTTCGATCTGTTCACGGCTCATATCGGTAATATGAAAATTGCCCCTCGGCGTTCTAACGGTTTCACCCGTCAAAAGGCTGTCGGGGGTCGCTTCCGGCTGCTGCTTTTCAAGCTGCCCGTCCTTGTAGGAATATCCTTGCGCCGCGATTGCTTCAAGGGTCTTGCCCGTAACGTCGCCATAAATCCGCTTGTCTGCGTCAACCAGCATTTGCAAAGTGTCTTGTACGGTGTCGGACAAGGCTTGCTGCTGTTCGGGCGGCAGCTTGTCAAATACGGGGGTCTGCTGCTCCTGCAAAAACTCCGGCACTTGCTGAAAACCGATACTGTCTACATAGTGGGCGGTGTCCTCGTCGTTCTGATGAAGCACAACAATGTCGGAAACGGAAAGGCTATGCCCCTTAAAGTCGGCGGGGTGGTCGATATTAAACCTTTCCCAAATGTCGCCCAGCGTCATATCCTTTGTAAGCGGTGCAGTATAGACGAGTTCATAATTTACCCGGTCAATGGTAAGTCCAGCCGCTTGCAGACGGTCATAAGGCTCAAAGCGCAAGTCCCTTGTTTCGTCCCCGCGCTTTAACTGATAAATGGAAAAGGTATCGCCCTGCTCCTGCTCGGCTTGCCGCTGCTGCTGCAACTCGGTAAAATGCCCCTCAATCTCGGTAATGAGTTCCTTTGCGGTGGTCTGTATTGTTTCAAGGGACGCTTTTAACTCGGTCATTTCCTTGCCGCTGCTCCAACCAGCCACATAGCCGAAAGAGTAATCGGAAGTATCAAGGCCGAAATGCTGGCAAACCGTATAAGCGACGCTTTCCGCTTCTACCTCGCAGGTATGGCGGTCAACGCGGTTTTGCTGCTCCGGCGGGGCGTTTAAGTCTACGTCGTGCAGCTTCGCATGGGCGATTTCGTGAATGGCGGTCTTTACCGCCTGTAATTCACTCACGCCCTCTTTGATTGCAATACGCTTGTCGGTCAAACTGAAATACCCATTTGCGCCGTTTGTGATCTGCTCAAATGCAATCGGGACGGGGGACGCTTTTTCAAGGGCGGCGAAAAAATCCTCGTACTGCTCCACATCGGCAAGCAGCGGTTTAACGGAAAGGTCGGGAAACTCCTTGCCCTCGGTCTGCGAAATATCAAAGACGGTTATAACCTTAAAGGCGGGGACGGTGATTTCCTTTTCTTCCTTTACCACTTTTCCCTCGCGGTCAAGCATGGGCTTTCTCGTTTCGGGGTCGATTTTATCAACCAGCTTTTTCACCTTGTAGGGCGCGGGGGCAAAGATTTTAATGCCTTTCTCGCCTTTCTTTACATGGCGGTCAAACTCCTTTTCCCATTGACGGAAGCCCATTACCAAATTGCCGCCCTGCATAGCAATTAGGATAGTGTTATTCAAACTATAATCATGGAACTTTGACATAGCGGTTAGAAACTCTTTGTAGCGGTCGCTGTCAAAAATCGCCTGTACGCCCTGTTCCAAACGCGCGGTGATCTCCTTTACCTTTTCGGCGGGCTTTTCGGAAGTAAGGATAATGGGGACGACGGGGCGGGGCTGCTGCGGCTCTGCGGCCTGTGCGTCTGCTTGCTGCGTTTCGGCTGCGTCCATATAGGCTTTGTCCTGTTCGCCGCGCTCCGGCTGCGGGTAACTCATAATGCGGTATTCTTCCGGCACTTCGCGCCCCTCAAACTGCCGTTCCCACTCGTCGCCGCTTTCCACGATATAGCCGTACTCGGTAAACGCGCCTTTTTCCTGCGCGGCAGCGTTCCTGCCAAAAGTAGAAAGGTCAATGCCGCCTTTCCATTCTTCGGGCATTTGTACCATGCCGGATTGATTTAAGTAATAGTCGCCCAAATCGTGGTAGTTATGTACTTCGGGGATATGGACGTAAAAATCCACGTTGTAGGTGAAGTCAATTACCTGTCCAATATTTGCAAGCCCGTTTTTCTGCTGCAAAGCTGCGTTCAGCTTGCCAACCTCGGCGGGGTCAAGCTGTTCGAGCCGCGCCGCAAGAAAATTGAGTTCGTCCACGTCGGCGGCGCATACCATTTCATAAGGCAAGGCAATATGTTTCTCCGGGTCGTCGGAATAGCCGCGAATGGAAAAATCCTGCGGGTTGTCGGCGGTAATGCCGACGTTCCGCATAGCTTCGTGCAACTGCTCCTTTGTGGCGGGCATATCCAACCAATAGCCGCCGGGGTCGCCCGCGTCAAAGCGGCTGCGGTTGCCTATCATAATAGAAAACTGTTCGCTCATGTGTTCACGCTCCTTTTCCTGCCCGGTATTTTCGGGGATAGCTGCCGCCTGTTGCTGCTGCGGGGGTTCTTCGCCCTCTATGGTGTAGTCCGGCATGAGCATACCGTTTACTTTGAAATAGTCGGCGTACTCCTGCGGGATAGGCGGGGAGATTTCCGTAAACAAGCGGTCATACGCTTTGATACGCCCATTCAGATACTTTTCCATAGCTGCCTTGTCGGTGAAAACCTTTCTATCTTGTCCGGCAATCTTCGCTTGGGTTCTGCTTGGGCTGTTGGTGCGCACGCTCCATGTAAGCGTCCATGAATACGGGATAGATTTCTGCGCTTCTTTGTCGTAGCGGGTATTCTCGTAAATGTAGTAATTCATCTGATATACCCGGTTGCTGCGAATATGGCGGTTATGCTCGGTGGTCTGCCACTCGTTAGCGGTGTGCTGGACGTGCGGCGTTCTCACATATTCAAGTGTTTTATCCAGCAAAAGCGTTCTTCCCGCCTGTTCTTCCCATGCGGCGGCGCGTTCTTTAAGGTCGTCAAAAATCGCCTGTTCTGCCGCCGCGCTTTCGCTGCGCATGGAAAGTAGCTGCGCAATCGGCAAGGAAGCATAAGGGGCAATCTCCCTGTCCTTTGCTTCAAAATATATCCGGCGTTCTATCCGCATGGTTTCGGCGGCTTCTAATTTGTCATGGTCGTATGAGGAATACGGCATATTCTTTCATCACGTCCTTTCTCGGTCATATAAGGGTTTGGGACTATCCCAACAAGCAAAATGCCCGCGCTCTCTATGGGAAGCGCGGGCATTTCTCGCAAACGGGTACTCGTTTGCTGTGCTTGCTATGTAGTTGTTTTTATCCGTAAACGCCTGTTTCTCTCGCTTTGGGCTTTCTGTCTGCGGCGTATCTTTGCCGCGCAATCGGGGCAGTATTTCGCCCGGTTGCTGCCCGCCGCAAACGTGCTGCCGCATACCGCGCAACGCTTCAAATCGGTTTCCCCGCTGCGGGTGATCTGTTCGCAAAGCTGCCTGTCGGCGGGTAATACCGCTTCGCGGAAATAGCGGCATAGCAGCGAATAGCTGATACTCTGCACACAAACGCAAGTTTCCCCGTCGTCCAGCAGCAGACAATTCCCGCAATCGTTGTTTGCACAAGCGGCGCGGGTCATTTTCTTTACGGCGCGGTATTGCTTTTCATCAAGCCTTATCATTTTCGGTTCTGCTCGACGCGGAAGTTTACATACTTGCCGCCTGTGTCGGCAAGCAGCACAACTCCGTCAAAGGTCTTTCCCGTCTTGGTCGAGTACATACCTTTGATTTTTACCTTTCCGTCTTTCAAAAGGGCGGCGGCAATCGCCTTTGTGAAAGCCTTTTTGCGCTGCTCAAAAAAGCGGTCATTCTTCCACATCACAAAGCTGCAAGCCCTGTCGGAGCAGTAAAAGTTTTTCTTGCCCTCGTAAACCGCCGCGCCGCAACGGGGGCAAGTGCCGATTGCTTCCCGCTGCGGGGTAAACAGCTTCGCTTTATCCTCGGAAATCGCGGAATAGGTCTTGACAAGCCCCGCTGTCATTTCCTCAATCCCGCGCATGAAGTCGGCGGGGCTGTCGCTGCCCTTTGCAATCCCGGTAAGGCGCGTTTCCCATTCTGCCGTAAGCTGCGGGGACGTAAGGCTGTCGGGCAGAATAGCGACAAGGTTATACCCGTCCTTTGTGGGGATTAGCTTTTTGCCCTTGCGCTCGGCAAAGCCCGCGCTAATGAGTTTTTCAATGATACCCGCCCGCGTCGCGGTGGTGCCTAACCCTTTGCGCTCCGCGTCCTCCGGCGTGTCCTCCTTTCCCGCACTCTCCATAGCCGAAAGTAACGTATCTTCGGTAAATGCCTTTGGGGGCTGCGTGTAACGTTCGGAGATCTCCGCTGCCGGATTGTCAAAGGTCTGCCCCTCGGCAAGCGGGGGTAAAACCGCTTCCGGCTCTGCGTCCTCGTCCTGTTCCCCGGACGCGGCGCGGGATAGTCTTTCAATCTCGCGCCAACCCTCGCAAAGCGTCGTCCTGCCCTTTGCGGTAAAGGTATAGCCGCCGCAAGTGAAAACCGCCGTAACCGCTTCATACTCATAGGGCGCGGCAACGGCGCAAAGCAGTTTTGCGCACACAAGGGTCATTAGCTTTTTCTCACTTTCGGCAAGGGAAGAAAAGCCCGTTTTCACAAACTCCGCTGTCGGCAAAATGGCGTGATGGTCGGTTACTTTGCTGTTGTCGCAAATCCTCGCAAGGTCGGCTTGCAGCTTCACGCCCTGCATAAAGGGGAGAGCAGCGCAAAGGCCGGTGATAAGTTCCTTTGTGCTGCCCTCCATATCGGAAGTGATATATTTGCTGTCGGTGCGGGGATAGGTCAAAAGCCGTTTTTCATAAAGGGCTTGCGCATAGTCAAGGGTCTGTTTCGCCGTAAACCCATACAAACGGTTTGCTTCCCGCTGCAAGGCGGTGAGGTCAAACAGTTTCGGCGGGGCTGCGGTCTTTTTCTCTTTTTTAAGGGAAGTACAAACGGCCTGCGATTTCTCGCAAGCCGCTTTCATCTGCCGCGCCGCCGCTTCGTCGTCCTGCCTTTCGGAAAGGGCGGCAACGCCGCCAACGTCCAGCCGGACGACATGATATTTCTCTTTCTTAAAGCTGCTGATTGCATAGTCGCGGTTTACCAGCATAGCAAGGGTGGGCGTTTGCACTCTGCCGACATTCAATGTTTTATGGTAGAGGATAGAGAAAAGGCGGGTCGCGTTAATGCCAATGAGCCAATCGGCCTTTGCTCTGCAAAGCGCGGATTGATAGAGGTTGTCATAGCCGCGCCCGTCTTTGAGATTTGAAAAGCCCTCGCGGATTGCACTTGCTTCCATGCTGCTAATCCAAAGGCGGGAAAAGGGCTTTTTGCAATTCGCCTGTTCATAGACAAAGCGGAAAATGAGTTCCCCCTCGCGCCCGCTGTCGCAAGCATTGATAATCTCGGTAACGTCGCTGCGGTGCATAAGGTCTTTGAGAATGGAAAACTGCTGCTCCTTGCCGCTGGCAACAATAAACTGCCACTCCTGCGGGACAATGGGAAGATCGTCGTACTTCCATTTACGGAATTGTTCATTGTAGGTCGCCGCGTCTGCAAGGCTAATCAAATGCCCGATACACCACGACACAAGGTAGCCGCCGCCCTCAAAATATCCGCTGCGCTTTTCATTCGCGCCCATAACGGCGGCAATCGCCGCCCCGACGCTCGGTTTTTCTGCAATTACAAGTTTCATAGATTATCGTCCTCCTGCTCGGTCTGTTCGGTTTCGACTACTTCCGTTTCCTCGTCGTCCTCGTCAAAATCAAGGTCGTCAAGGCTGCTGCTGCCTTTCGCCGCGTCCTTTTTGGGCTTCAAAATCTTAAAGTAGTAGAACGCGCCGCCGCCCGCTGCGGCAACAAGCAGCACGACAAGCAGAATACCCATGCCGCCGCCTTTTTCTTCTTCCGGCGGCTGCTCGGTTTCTTCCGGCTCCGGCTCGGCTTCCACACCCGCGCACTCGCTCATGTTGACGCTGCAAACCGGGCAAGCGGTGTTGACGCTTCCGGCAACGCATTTATCGGTGCAGCTACAAACGGGGGCTTCGGTCTGCCCGTCCTCCATAAGGGCGGTTAAATCCGCTTCGTCCACTTGGTTAAGGAAATGGACGGTATTTTCCCCGTCCTCGGCGCGGTCAATGATGATGTAAAAATAGTTGCCACTTTTGGTAACGACGGTGATAAACTGCTTGTCGCCGGACGCTTCACCCGTTATATCGTCCACAAGGGACATATTCCCGTCCGGGGTAAGGGGCTGCGGCTCATAGCCGCCCGTCGTTTCTTCCGGCTCGGTTTCCGGCGCGGGGGTTTCCTCGGTTACGGGGGTAGGCGTGTCGTCGCTTTCATCGCCACCGCCCGCATAAGCGGTAACAGAAAAGCCGCACATGATAACCAGTGCGGCAAGCAATACGGTAAACTTTCGGATTATCTTTTTATTCTTCATTGTCGTTGTCCTCCTGTTCGGCGGGGTAAGTGGCTTCCGGCTGCGGCAAGGTGATTTCGCCGCTGGCGTAAGCGGAGAGGAACGCGGCAAGCTGCGTCCCGTCAAGGTGTACCGCCTTTACCATTTGCACGATCTGCGCGTTTTCTTCCTCGACTTTCTGCGCTTCAAGGTCTTTCAGCTTCTTTTGCTGTTCAAGGATTTTTGCCCTCGTTTTCTCAATATCCCTTTCGATACGGTCAAGTTTCGTGTTCGCCATAGTCATTTACTCCTTTCCAAACTGTTCTTTCCATGAATAGCTGCGCCCCAATCCCTTAACGGTTTTAAGATAGGGCATAGCGTTTTCTTCCAAAGTCGCCGCCCGGTTAAATAGATCGGGATAGTGTTCTTTGAGATATAAAATCTCTTGTTTCTTCATGCTCGGACAAAAGAAACAGGACGATTTACCCGGCTGCGGCAATCCTGCCGCTTTGATTTCCCGGATACAATCGTCCCTGTTCCAGCCCCATTCTTCAATGAGGGGGTAGCGGTTATGATATTTTTTGTCGGCTTCGTTGTACTTGCGGGAATGTTCATACCGTTTCACTTCTCCCGCGTCATAGCCGATATAGCGGTTGACTTTCTCGCCGCGCTGCCATACTTCGCGGCAAGGCGCATAGTGGTTGCAAAACTTTTCCTGCGGTGCGATTTTGTGTTTCTGCGAACAACGCTTATGCCCGTAGGCAATCGACGGGAGCGTATGAGAGCGCAAGCACTCGGTTTCAAGAGATAGGCGGTTGCCGTAGCGGTCAACATACTGCACAACGGTAATCTGCGGCATACCGTGTTCCGCAAGCCATTGATTGATTATCTCGATAAATTGATAGGTATGCGGGTGTTCCGCGCCCGTATCGGCAAAGGTGATAAGGTCAATCGGGATTTTGTGCTTGTATAGGCCAATAAGTAAGGCGGCACTATTCGTGCCGCCGCCAAAAGATACAATATTCATTTTTCAACTCCTTTTAATTGTAATTTAACCGCCCGTAGGCGTAAAAGTGGGATTGCCAATAGCTGGTGTCCAGCTTTGAATACTGGATAGGGTCGCCACAATGCAGCATGACGGGGCTTCCGTCCCCGTCCTCGCCCACATAAATCCCCACATGGGAAACGCCGGGGGTGTCGTATGTACCCGTAAAGAACACCAAATCCCCCGGCTGCGGGTTAGAAACAGGGGTTGAGATGTTGTAAAGCCCTTGCGCCCCAAGTCTGCCCGTATTGTATAGGCCGCTGTTCGTCAACACATAACTCACAAAGCCGCTGCAATCAAAAGAGGTTTCCGGGGTGCTGCCGCCCCACACATAGGGAAAACCGACGTATTTATCTGCTTCCTCCATGAGCCGCGCAAACTTTTCATCGGAACCCAGCAGCGCGGCGGGTACTTCATAATCGGCGGGCGGGTTTTCATAGTATTTAGACACATAGCCGGATTGCGGGAAAAGGTCGGGTCTGTTTCCCAGCGACGACATATACATAGCGTACATGGATAGCTGTTCTTCGCCCATGATGTAAACGGGGACATGGGAGAGGTTGAAGTTTTCCAAATCCACATGAAGAATGTAATAGTTATAGGGGACTTCAACCGTATAGGGGTTGCCCTCGCTGTCCGTCCTTGTTTCGGTGCGGTAGCGTACCTGTACTTCTTCCTCGACCGTCAAGATATACTGTTTCTCAAAGAGCATTTCAAGGGTGCTTTGCACTTCATCGAGTGTAAACACGCCCTCATGCCACGCGGAAAGGATAGAAATTAGCACATAGGGGTCATGCTCGATCTCGTCCGCGTTTACCCGGTATTCGTCATAGCCGGGGTATTCGCTTTCGATATTGTCCAGCATATCTTGTAACTCGGCTTCCATAGCGGCATACGCGCTTTCCGCGCCCGTTATATCCGCGTCCTCGGAGAGATAGGACGACGCAATCAAGCCGCTGCCGCTGTTGCCGCCAAAGAGGGAGCAAGAGGACAGCCCGCCGAAAAGCAGCAGCACGATAAAGGCAATCCCGCCCACAATCAAGCAGCCTTTCCAATGCCGGACAACAAAGAACGTCGCCCGTTTGGTTTCCTGCGCGGTTTTCTTCGCCGCCTTTGCGGTGGCTTCAGCGGTTTTTTTCGCTTTGCCGCCCGCTTTCAGCGTTTTTGCATACTGCTTTTTAATGCGCTGCTTCTGCCAAAAACGGGAAATGGGGTTGGAGTGCGCAAGCGCGGGGTTATCGTGCAACGCCTTTTGATAGAAAAAATCTGCGTTTGCCTTTACCGCTTGTTTTTCCGCTGCCGCCGCTGCCCGGTAGGGTTTCAGCTTATGGCGGCGTATGCCGCCCTTAACTGCCCGCGCCGCCATGCCGCCCGCTTTCTCTCCGGCAAGTTCTACCCGGTGCCCGCTTTCCACACCGACGTTTTCTTTCTCTACCTCGTAGATTTTCCCATGTACGGTACTGTTTAACTCCTGTGCCGGACGGGATAAGGGGTTATGCCGCAACTTGCCGTTTGGGGGCTTATCCGTCTTTTCAAAGGAAAGGCGCGTCTTTGCCTTGCCTTTCGCTTCGTCAAAAACGCGCTCTTTCTTGATTTTGGTCTGCTTGGGGATAGCCGCCCGCGCTGCGTCTAAACAGTCTGCCGCCTTATCCGATTTCTTGATCGCTTTTTGAAGTTCCGGCGTTGCCCGTTCCGCTTCGGAAAACTGCAAGCGGGAAGAATGGGTTTTAGGCTGCGTCGCGTCAAGGGCTTTTTTCTCCGCGCCTTTTGCTGCGTGTCGCTCAATCTCTGCGCCGATATGCTGCACAACCTTTTCCGCTGCCACCCCTGCGGGGGCTGAATAGTTTTCTTCCTGCGGCCTTTCGCTGATACTGGACGTTTCGCCCGTCGTGAGGTTTTCCGCAACCGCACCGTCGCGGGTCATTTTTTGCGTTACCTTGTCGGGGGCTTTCAGTTCCTTGCTCAATCTTCATCACCTCCAATCCGCTGTTTTGCAAGTTCGCAATAGTCGGGGTTTAACTCAATGCCGATATAGCGGCGGTTAAGCCGTTTTGCTACCATGCCCGTCGTGCCGCTGCCGAAAAAGGGGTCAAGGACAATCCCGCCGATGGGACAGCCCGCCAAAATGCACGTTTCCGCAAGTTTCGGCGGGAACGCTGCGAAATGCCCGCCATGATAGCCGACATTGTTAATCTGCCAAACGTTGCGGCGGCTGCGGACGGGAGAAATCAACTCGTCGGCGTATGCGCCCTTTTCGCGGGGGCGGTTGATTTTCTGCGGTTGGTTTTGCCCCGGAACAGTAACGTTATACTTATTTCCTTTGCTAACTCCGCTTTTCAGCCGCCCCGCCGTTGTGGGGGCTATCGGCTCGGCTACTGCTTGCCAATCGTAATAATACTTCTTTGACTTGGTAAGCAGAAACACATATTCATAGCAGCGGGTCGGCCTGTCCCGCGTGCTTTCCGGCATGGGGTTTGTTTTGTGCCAAATGATAGAACTGCGCAAATACCAACCGTCGCCCCGCAAGGCGAGGGCTACAAGCCACGGAATACCAATTAAATCTTTGGGCTTGCAGCCGGGGGCGCGGTGGTTAAACGCCACTTGCTGCCCGTTCCTGCCTTTGGGGTATTTGGGGTCTTGGTGGTCGGCTTTGCTGCCTGTGCCGCAATAAGTGTCCGCGATATTCAGCCAACAAGTACCCTCCGGCGTAAGCACCCGCTTTACCTCATGGAATACCGCCGTAATACGGGAAACATATTCCTCCGGCGTTGCTTCCCGTCCGATCTGCCCGTCTGCGCCGTAGTCCCGCAAGGCATAGTAGGGTGGGGACGTTACGCAACAATCAACTGCATTTTCCGGCAAGGTTTGAAGCACCTGCAAGCTGTCGCCGCAATAGATTTTGTCCATTTCTATCCTCATGCCGACACCTCGCCGGGTTTGGTCGTCATTACACGATAGAGTTCCGTATCTTGCGGGAAACGGTCAATAAAGGGCAAAATCACGTTGCCATAGAAGATAAGCCCCTCGCCCGCGTCGGAATGGGTTACATAGGTCATTTGCTGCTGCGAAATGTTAAGCTGCTTTGCAAGGATTTCCCTGTCGCCCTGGGCTTGGTTGAGCATATACACAAAATCGCTGTTTTCAAAAATGTTCTCCACCTCGCGGGACGATAACAAATCTTTCACGTTTTGGGTGATACCTGTCGGAATACCGCCCCATTTTCTAAAACGCTTCCAAATCTCAACGCTGTACGCTGCGGTCTGTTCCTCTTTGAGCAGCAAATGAAACTCGTCGATATAGTACCGCGTCGCCTTGCCTTCGCTGCGGTTTATGGTAACTCTGTTCCAAACTTGATCTTGGACAATGAGCATACCGAGTTTTCGTAGCTGGGTGCCGAGTTCTTTAATATCAAAGCAGACAAGGCGGTTGTGAATGTCAACGTTTGTTTGGTGGTTAAACACGTTCAAACTGCCATTTACATAGAGTTCCAATGCCGACGCGATACGCTGCGCTTCCTTTTCCGGCTGCTTCTTGATTTCATTGTAGAGGTCGCCCAAAATCGGCATATTCTCCGGCTTCGGGTCTGCAAGGTAGCTGCGGTACACGCTGATAACGGCGCGGTCAATCAAAGTCTTTTCAACCGCTTCCAGCCCGTTTTTGCCGCCCATAATCAACTCGCAAAAGGAAAGGATAAAATCGCTCTTTAAGGCTATGGGCGTGTCGCCCTCGCTGTAATTGAGGTTTATATCCATCGGGTTAATGTACTGCGTGCTGTTCTGCGAAACCTTGATAACCTGCCCTTTCAGCCGTTCCACAAGGGGGTAATATTCCGCTTCCGGGTCGCAAATGATAATATCGTCTGCGGTAATGAGAAAAGCGTTGGTGATCTCGCGCTTTGCCGAAAAACTCTTGCCGCTGCCGGGTGTGCCGAGTATCAAGCCGTTAGGGTTCTTCAGCCTTTTCCTGTCGCACAAAATCATGTTATTCGATAATGCGTTTAAGCCGTAATACAACGCTTCGCCGCTTTGGAACAGCTCTTGTACCGTAAAGGGGACGAAAATGGCGGTGCTGGAAGTCGTCAAGCCCCGCTGGATTTGGATTAGGTTTTCGCCCAATGGGATAGAGGACATAAGCCCCTGTTCCTGCCGGTAGTCAAGGCGGGTGAGCATACAGTTGTATTTCTGTGCGATACTTGCGGCCTGAAATACGTCGTTGTCCAATTTCTGCTTTGTGTCTGCCACATTCAAAACTAACAGCGTAAGCAAAAACATTCGCTCGTTCCGGCTCTGCAAATCCCGCAAAAGGTTTTTCGCTTCGCCGCCGTAGGTGGCAAGGTCGGACGGAATTATATCCATATCGTAGCCGCTGCGGATTGCCTTTTTCTGTTCCTCGATTTTCATACGGTCAAGGTCGGTGATTTTCCGCTTGATCGTCTTGATCGCTTCGTTGTGGTCGATACTCTGAATGTGCAGATTGACGACAATCCCGTTTTCCGCTTCCATGAAGTCGGCAAGCATACGGTCTGAAAGTTCCGGCGCGGCAATCTGCAAAAAGGAAACCGCGCCAAACTTCCCGCCCATTTGAAACATTCGCCCGTCGCCAAAACGGAAAGAGGACGGGGCAATAAAGTCTTTGACGGAAAGGCCGCTTACGGGTAGCCATTCCCACGCAAAGTTGAAGCGTTCCCCGTCCGGGTGGAAAAGCCCATGCAGCACTTCAAGCCGCTGCTTCCCGTCCAATACCCGCGCCGCCGCGCCGATCACCTTAAAATGGTTGAGGGTGTCCGTTTCGATACGGGCAAGCCGCGCCCGCGCCGATTTAATATCTTTTGCTTCAATGGTAAAGGTGAGAAACTTTGTCTTGATAAGCCCGTTGTTGCCGCGTTCAAGCTGTGTTTGCAGCATTTCGGTGTATTCGGCTCTGATACTGTCAAAGTCGTCATTCTGTGGGGCAATCGTGATACTGCTCTTGAAATCCTCCTTGTTCGCATGGCGGCTGATTAAGGAAAGCTGCACACTGATAGAAGCGTCAAAAGAGTTATACATATCGCAAAGGGCTTCAAAAATGGCGGTCTTGTCGTCCGGCTGCGCAAGCTGATAGTTAATATCTTCAAACTCAATGCACTTGGAATACCGCCCGTTTGCAAGGCGGCAAATCCCGTCCTTATACATTCGTTCAAACGGTATGCTGTCCTGCGCCGTATGGGGCTTCCCGTCGCCCTTTGACTGCCGGATAAGCGCGTCGATCTGTTTCTTTTCCTGCCGCGTAAGTTTACGCTTTTTGTTTTGGGTCTTTCCCTTTTCCTTTGACAATCGCCCGTACCTCCTTATCTAATCGCTCCTGCCGCGCAAGGGCGGTATAAAAATTGTTGGTCTGATAAGGTCGCTCTTTGGGGCGAAGAAACTTCACTTCCACAAATTGCCGTATAATCACTTCCAGCGGTTGCCCGTTCTTCTCGTACATAGCGAGTAGGAACATGGGCAGCATGGCAAGCACCATGCACAAAGCCGCCGTTGTCGTTCCCGCGCTGTCCTTTGTCAAAAAGAATAGCGGTAGCCCGATAGCCACCGCCGCGCCGAAACAGAGTAATTGTCTTTTGGTAAGGTTGAACATTACCTTGCTCTTGATTTTGGTTAAATCCTTTGGGACGGTTACATACGCCATTTCAAACCTCCTTTCCGGCAAACCGTATGTCGCTTTTGATTTCATTTCCCCATACGTCCCAACCAGGGGTATGCTGCCTTGCAAACAGTTCAATACGCGGTAGGTCGCCCATAAGGGCAAGTATCTTTTCCCGCGTTATATCCGGCTTTTTGCTGTGCTGCTCAACAGGGGAAATAATAAATTGATGTACCTTGTTTGATTGTCGCTTCGGGTGTCCTTTGGTAGCAAGCAAGCAGATTTCCGCATTTCCTCGCGTCCAAAAGCCCAAGCCATAAAACCAAGTGGGCGATTTCCGATTTTGCTTTAACCATACAAAGGCAACGGATTTATAGGTAAATCCCCAAGCCTTGATTAACTGCAACGCTTCTTTAAGCTGCGGGAACGTCGCCCATAGGAATAAAATACAGTCCTTATCCGCAATTTCTTTGACGGGTAAAGCGCAAAGTTCCTCAATACTCATAGTGGGATAGTGCTTTTCCGCTGCGCCCTGTACCTTGCTTCTCGCGTATCTCCAAGGGGGATCGGCGTAAATGATTTTGTATTTCTTCATCTGCACCCCCTTAATGCGCGCTGAATACGGATTTTGCAAGGCTTCCCGTTTTGAAAAGCGTAAAACACAAGAGGACGGTATAGCCCATGCAAGACCAGATCGCGCCGGATATGTCATCGGTTGCTGCGATTGTCTGTATCAAAACCGCATAAATACCGACGCACACAAGAATTAGAAAAGCCTGAAAACCGAGGGCAAGCAAGGATTTTAAGTAGTTCTGTCCCATGCCGCCCCATTCACGATTTACCATTGTCGCAACGGGGATAGGGGCGATACTCGTTACAAGGTATATTTCAATCATGCGCCCGTACACCACCAGCATGATACAGATAGACAACGCTTTCATGGTAAGCCCCACAAAGAGTGATTGAAACCATAGCCCCAAAAGCCCGCCGACGCTCATAGCGTCCAGCTTTGCTTCTATATCGGTGATAACGGTTGCAATATCTATGCTTGTGTCGGATATGATAACGCCCGCGCTGTCGTTGACGACGCTCTGTGTAATGTCAAATACGCCCATGACGATGTTCCAAGTATTTGTTACCAGCAGCACCGCAACAAAGGTTTTGAAAATCCACTTGAAGAAAATCCAAGTGTCGAGATCGTGCAGATTGTTTTTCTCAATTACAAGCTGGATTAGTTCGTAGCACATGACAAAGGTAATGATAACGCCCGCAATCGGCACAATGACGTTTTCCGATAGGCTGCGTATCATATTGAATATGCCCGCGTTCCACCCGGCGGGGGTTGTGCCGACTTGCGTTGCGATTTCTCCAACCTCTGTATTTACGCTGTCGAACAGCCCGGAGAGATTAGAGAGTATTCCGTCTGTCAAAATGCCGCGAAACCAATCTTCAATCATCTGCCATATCAAAAGCTAATCCCTCCTTTCCCGCGCCCTCCCGCGTGAAGCGGGAGAGCGCGGCGGGTAGTGTTAGTTTGTGGCATTATCCAAACAGGCCGGAGAGCAGCGGGACAAGGGTAAGGCCGATAAGGGCAACGCCGCCGCCCGCCATCAACTGTTTCATGCCCTGCGACTTCGCGCCGGGGTTATCGTTGCCGTACCCCTCCATGAGGTTAATGCCGCCCCAAATGCCAAGTCCTGCGCCAAGCGCGATTACCAAAGTCTGCAATACGTCAACTGCGCTGTTGAAAAAATCCATATAAACCTCGCTTTCTGCCGCTAAAACGGCTCAAAAAATGTTGTTGGAAATAAAAATGCCGCCGTTTTTATTCGGCGGCTGCGTCCTCGTCGGACAAATCTATTTCGTATATGTCAAAGGGTTCGTCGGGCTTTACGATTGCCGGACGGGTGGACATATACCGTTCAACGTCAAAAGCGTTTTTCTTGTCGAAGTCGGAAAGGTATTTGTAGTTCGGGTGCTGCGTTATATCGTACTTATCGCTGAAAAAGGGGCGCACGCCGCGCAACTGCAAAATACATTTTCCTCCGTCCATAACTGCGATTTCGTCCTGTGTCATCAACTCCTTTCCCAATTTCTGATAATTGAGGCCATGAGAAACCTGCGTGCCGCGATTTTCGGAAGTGTTGAAACTGTCGATTGTTTCACGTCCCAAGTTCTCCGAAATATCCTTTGCATTTTTCCCGCGCCCTCCCAAAAACAAGGTGCTGTCGGCATTGTCAAGTATGATTTCTGCCGCGTCCTTGTAAATGGCTTTTAGCTGGCTCTGCGATTGCAGAATGATAGAAGCCGAGATTTCCCGGCTGCGGATTGTGGCAATCAATTTTTCAAACTGCGGGATTTGTCCAATGTTTGCAAACTCGTCTAACAGGCAGCGAACATGAACCGGCAGCTTGCCGCCGTATTCGTCGTCGGCCTTGTCGCACAAGAGATTAAATAACTGCGATTGCAGCATAGCGATAACAAAATTAAACGTGCTGTCCGTATCGCTCATAATCAAAAACAAAGCTGTTTTTCTGTCGCCTAACGTGTCAAGTTCTAATTCGTCGTAGGACATAAGATCGCGCAATTCCTTTATATCAAAAGGAGCGAGCCTCGCACCGCAAGAAATGAGGATTGATTTTGCGGTTTTGCCCGCCGCCAATTTATATTTTCGGTACTGCTTCACCGCGAAATGGTCGGGGTCGCGTTCTTCCAAGTCGGCAAACAGCAAATCGACGGGGCTTTGATATTCCTCGTCGTCCTCGCGGGCTTCGCTGGCGTTGATAAGTTCCAACAGGGTAATAAAGTTCATTTCCTCGGCGGGGGCTTCGTACCAGATGTAGCCCACCAACGCGCAATACAAAAGCCGTTCTGCCTTTACCCAAAAATCCTCCGCGCTTTTTTCTCCCTCACCTTTGGTATTCGCTATCAACGTATTTACCAGCTTCAAAATATCTTTCTCGCTGCGGATATACACAAAGGGGTTGTAGTGCATAGATTTTTTGAAGTTAATCGTATTCAGTACCTTAATGCGGTAGCCCGCCCGTTGCAGCAGCTTCCCGCACTCAATCAAAACCGTACCTTTCGGGTCGGTTAAGACGTAAGAGGAATGAAGCTGCATTAGATTAGGTTTGACAAAAAATCTTGTTTTTCCGCTGCCGCTGCCGCCGATCACGACGACGTTCTTATTTCTCGCGTACTTCGGCTGCTTCGGGCGGCTGTTCATGGTAAGCCGTTCCGTCTGCGTCAAAATGATGTTGTTTTGGAAATCCGGGTCTATGTAGGGCTTTATATCTTCGGCGTTTCCCCATCGGGCAGAGCCGTACTCCGCGCCCTTGCGGTATTTCTTCGCGTTTTTCCCTTTGACATAGACTATCAAGCGGATAATCACCGCACCGACAATGCCGACAAGCAAATCCAACGGGTAAACGCTCGGCAAGGCGTTTTCAAAGGCTGCGGAAAATCCTTGTGTGATATTCAGTATCTTTGCAGAAATATCCGCGCCGGGGGCAAGCCGCACCGCCTGTCCGACTTTATCAAAGAGATAGACAAAGAACACATAGGGGATATTCGGAAGTATCAGCTTTTTGTAGTTGATCTGCTTCATATCTCGCGCCCCCTGTCCATTTTCTTTACCTTGTCGCGGGCGGCGTTAAGCTGCTTCGCCTTGTCCTTTGCAGCGGCAAGGGCTTTGCGGATAGAGGGCTTTTTCTCCCGGTTCAGCTTCTTTGCGGAAAACTCTTGAAACGCTGCGGTCATAACGTCCGCGTCCCGGCCTTTGAAAAACACAAGGTAACGGGTCTGCTCGCCCTTAACCTTTTTTAGCGAAAAATCTATGTTGTATTTCTTCGCCGTACTCTCAAAGGCTTTAATATTGCTGTCGGTGATCTCGATGTTGGAAACACCCGCGTTCTGCTTCATAAGCTGCCGCATGGTCTGTTTCCCATGCGCGGGTTTGCTTTTCTGCTCCAAAAACTTTTGGATTGCTTTCTGTAACGCCTGTTCGGTAAGCCGCGCCGCGCCTTTTCCCACTTTGACGTATAGGGCAATCGTTTTTTGGGTTACTTCCTCCTGCAAGGTATCAACTCCTTTCCCGGTAAAGTGCGGCTATGCTCATTCGCCGCCGTATAAGTCGTGATTGACAAGGGCGGTATAGTAGCTGTCAATGGTACTCGGCGCGTTGAACAGCACCGCTTTTAGATACTGCTTGATGTTGCGCACTTTGGTTGTGTTCTCCCTCATGCAATCCAAAACAAACTCAATATGGCTGCTGTTCAGCTTCAAAAACTTGGATTTCACCAATTCGGCGGGGTAGTCGTCCCCGGCAATACGGATTGTCTTTCGGGCTGTGCAGACGGTTTCCAGCATAAGGTCAACAATCTCGTCCAAACGGTCTTTGTCAATTTTGCAGTTTTGAATGAGATGGTCGTATTCGATATTGTCCTTGATAATCTCCCTGTAAATCTCTACTGCGCTATTGCTTTTCGCTTCCGTTCTTTTCCTTTCCGGCGGCGTAGCCGCTTCGCCATGCGCAAAGGGCAAGGGGTTTAGGGAATGGAAAGGAATGGAATCGGTACTTGATAAATCAGTAATTGATTGTTCTTTACTTAATATATCTTTATTTAATTGCGTTGGATTTTCCAACGTAGGTTTTTCCTGCGTAGGTTTTTCCAACGTTGGATTATCCAATGTTGGATTTTCCAATGTAGGTAAATCCAATATAGGCGGCTGTCCGCCGCTGGTAGCTGCTTCCGGCTCTCGCGGCTGCGGCTGCTCGTATATGACGTAATCTGCGCCCCGCAAGCGTCCCTTTTCGTCGCGCTCCCGGCTGCGCACGATATATCCGGCTTTTTCGAGTTCCTTTACCGCTTCGCGGATTGCGTCGATCTTCTCCCGGTTGATATGGGATAAGCCCGCAAGGGTATAATCCCAATCTTCGGGCAGCGAAAGCATTTGCGACAACAAGCCCTTTGCCTTTAAGGACAATTCCTTGTTTCGCAAGTGGTGGTTGCTCATAACGGTATATCCCGTATTTCGCTCCACTCTGAAAACTGCCATATTTCCTCACTTCCTCTCTTGGTATGCGTGGACAATTAGAAAGCCGTTTTCGGCTGTTTTGGTATTGCAATATGCCCTTTGCCGTTTTCGCGTCTGCAAAGCCGCATGGCACAAGGGCTTTTGCCCGTCTATTTGTCCATGCTGGCGTGCGTTTTCCGCGTCCTTTTGCCGGGGCAATAGGGACACTCTTTGAAAACGCAAAACTCATATTTCCACCCGGGGCGGTAGAAACGGCAAGTGCCGCAATCTTCATCATCTCCGGCACAACCGGATTGATAGCGGTCAAATCCCGGCTTCTGCTGCATGAGCAATTCAAACGCCCGCTGCTTGCCCTTTGTGAAATACATTCCGGCTGCACCTCCTTTCCTGCGGGCATAAAAAAACGGCGTTACTTTCTCCCCCAAAGGGGTTAAGGTAACGCCGTTTGTGTGCGTATTCAGTTTTTAACACATTCCCTGTCTATCCGCTGTCCGCAAAACCATTGATTTTATTAGCTTTTTGCCGCTATCGCTATCACACCTCATTATTCAACCGTCCCGCATTCCAAAGAATGATGACCGATATTGAAAAGGACTTAGTCGAAACGATTATTGTAAAAGATATGAGCCGATTGGGCCGAAATTATCTGAAAGTGGGAGTACTGACGGAAATCACTTTTGCGGATAAGGATATACGGTTTATAGCGGTAAACGACAATGTAGACAGCGAGAGCGGAATAGAAAACGAACTAATACCGTTTAAGAATGTATTTAACGAGTGGCTCGCCCGGGATACGAGCAAGAAGATACGAGCTGTAATAAGGAACAAAGGCGAATCGGGGAAACCGCTTGTGAATACGCCACCACTCGGTTATAAGAAAGACCCAACGGATAAAAACAAATGGTTGGTGGACGAAGTGTCTGCGCCTACGGTAAGAAAGATATTCGAGTTATGCGTAAACGGGGATAAGCACTCAAATGGACATAATAATAAAAATCAAAAATTAGAATTTAAAGCAGCTAATTCAATGTAAATAAAAATCCATCGACTTAACCGATAGATTTTTATTTTTTTGCTGTGAAAAATTAAAAACAGCGCTCTTTGTTAAATTTTTTATACCGCTCTTTTGAATAAGCATAAGGTCGTCCAGAGTAAAGGTAGTTAATCCGCAGCAGTATTTAACATATTCGCAAATCAGGCCTTCCAAAAAGATGCTGATGTCTAATTCTATAAATTTTCGGGGTTTCATATGAGTAGAAAACTCCAACGCAGCTGAAAGCCTGTGTTGGAGTTTTTTTCGTCTTATTCGGTTTATATGACTTTTTTGTTAAGGACATCGTATGGTATTTAATCTTGGGGAAAACTAAAAAATAAAAATAGAAACAGCGAGTTCGTAATGTAAAGAGTCCGAAAGCGGGCTCTTTATTTATTTATTTTTAGAAGAATCATCATGCTCACGCATACTTTGTGCTTGATTTTGTTGTCAAAATATGTTATAATAAAATAAAAATTATCAAAAGGTCGCAAACGAATGAAAAGCAAAGAAATTACCGTATTGGATCAGGAAATACATATCAATAGAAACGACTATTTCTCTTTAACCGATATTGCGCGATATAAAAATTCCGAAGCGCCCGCCGACGTCGTTAAAAATTGGTTGAGGCGCAAGGATACAATAGAATTTATTGGTTTGTGGGAAAAATTGAATAATCCGAATTTTAACGTGGTCGAATTCGACCAGTTTAAAAATGAAGCCGGACACAATTACTTTACTCTATCCCCTAAAAAATGGATAGATGGTGTAAATGCTATCGGCATCATTTCAAAGGCAGGCAAATACAATGCAGGTACTTATGCGCACAAGGATATTGCTTTACAATTCGCATCTTGGATTTCGCCCGAAATCAATTTATATATTATCAAAGAATTTCAGAGGCTCAAAGCGGATGAGCAAAAGCAACTTGGCTGGACGGTAAAACGCGAACTCGCAAAGATAAACTACCGTATTCATACAGACGCCATTAAGGATAATATCATTATTCCGCTTGAAATTTCAAAAGAGCAAGCGTCTTTCGTTTATGCAAACGAAGCTGATGTTCTGAATGTTGCCTTATTCGGTATGACCGCGCGTGAATGGAGAGATAAAAACCCCGATAAAAAAGGTAATATTCGCGATTATGCCGAAGTATCGCAACTTGTATGCCTTTCTAACCTTGAAAATCTGAACGCGTATCTGATAGAACGCGGATTAAGTCAACCGGAACGACTTATTGAACTGAATAAAGCGGCGATCCGTCAAATGAAAGTTTTGGCGGAAGAGACGCCTAAACTATCCGATGGCGCGAGCGAACAATGAGGTGTACTATGAAATTCTCCGAAAAAGTAAAATATGCAAGAATGAAACTTCTTTTAACGCAGGAGGCATTGGCAAAAGAGCTCGGCGTATCCTACGCTACAATTTGTCGCTGGGAAAAGGATAACCGTGAACCGCAAATTGTTTCTCAAGGCAAGTTTTATGCCTTTTGCGAGAGTAAAGGAATTACGTTTGAAGACTAAGACGAAAAATATTGCTTACAAATAAAAATCGTTGCTTTTGGCTTTATGGTAGATGTAAATATAAGGGGATTGTATGAAAATATCAATCAGATTTTTTAACGATAAAGAAGTGCGCGCCGCTTGGAACGAGGAAAACAACAAGTGGTATTTCAGCGTTCTTGATATTATCGGGGCAATCAGAAAAGAAGATAATTACGATAAATGCCGTAACTATTGGAAATATCTGAAAGCCAAACTGAAAAAAGAAAACAGTGAGTTGGTTAGTGCCACTACCCAACTGAAATTAACTGCCGCCGACGGGAAAAAGTATATGTCGGACGCATTGGATTCCGACGGAGTTATTAAACTTGCCGCAGAGTTTCCGAGCAAGGTCGGTGCAGAATTTATCGGTTGGTTTACGCGGTCTGACGATACGATTGACGGCAAAAGCAAGCAAAAGGCATACGCATTGTTTGATAGTTCTTTTATAGACGCCATCGAAGTCGGAACTGTCAAAGGATTACAACAAATTCACGCGTATTTGTTCGGCGGTTTATACGATTTCGCAGGGCAAATCCGCACGCTTAATATTGCAAAAGGCGGCTTTGCGTTTGCTCCCGCTATGTTTTTACAAGATAATTTGCGGTTGATTGAAAAAATGCCCGAAGACACACTTGAAAACATAGTAAAAAAGTACGTTGAAATGAACGTTGCTCATCCGTTTATGGAAGGAAACGGTCGAAGTACTCGTATCTGGTTGGATTTAATTTTGAAAAAGAATCTTAAAAAATGTACCGATTGGAGCAAAATCGATAAAAAGGAATATCTTACGGCAATGCAAGAAAGCCCAGTTGATTCATCGCATATTTATGAACTTATAAAAGGCGCATTGACCGATGATATAAACAACCGCGAAATCTTCATGAAAGGAATCGACTACTCTTATTATTACGAGCAAGTTGACTGATTTGTTTCGATGTTCAACAATATAGAATCACATCTTTATAGAAAATGTATTTTTGAATAATTAAATAATCCAGGCAATTTTGTTTTAGCTGTTTGTCGAATGTGGGAGGACAAACACTTAAATAAAAAAATTTAAATAAAAAAATAAGGAGAGTTATGATGATAAAAGAACAAATTTTAAGTATTATCGACAAGAAGTACACCGTTGTTAGCGAGGATGAAAAATCAAACGGAATATGTCTAAAGTTAAACAACGGGGCGATAATTAACTGTTTTAACAATGGCAATCATAATGTTCAGGGGAAAAATGTGCAAGAAGTAAAAGATTTGCTTGATGGAAAAATTCAAGCGACCAAAAAACGTAAAATATTCGTTGTTTATGGGCACGATGATATAGCTAAAACGCAATTGGAAGCTATGCTTCGCCGTTGGGATCTTGAACCTATTATTCTTGATCAACAAATATCCGCAGGACAAACCATTATTGAAAAATTGGAAGAATACTCAAAAGAAGTTCAATATGCTATTGTATTGGCGACTCCTGATGATGAGGGAAAATCATTGTCTGAAACAACAATTAAAAAAAGAGTAAGGCAAAATGTTGTATTAGAATTGGGAATGTTTCTATCCAAATTAGGCAGAGATAAGGTCGCCATACTGTTAAAAGAAGATAGAGACTTTGAAAAGCCGTCAGATATTCAGGGCTTGGTATACATTCCATTTAGCAATAAAGTTGATGAAGTTACGGTAAACTTGGTAAAAGAACTTTCAAATCAAGGATATAGTATCGACAATAAAAAATTGTAAAGGAAACAATTATGGATCTTTACGAAATTAGAAATACAACTAAAAAGCTTTTAAGAGAAGGAACACCTACTTCTGTCGAATACGAGAAAGCGCTGCCTTTATGTAAAGAATTATTTGATGCATTTCCGGAAACTCATGATTTATGGGATGCTCAGCAATATGCGAATTGTCTTAAAAAGCTTAACAGACTTGACGAGGCTGAACAAGTATGTGAAGATGTCTATTCTGAATTCAAAGATACAGAAATTGTCAAAATTCAAAGTCAGGCATTTTTATACATAGAGAATCTTTATGCTTGGATTATAAATGACAAATATGTAAAAACTGTAAAACAATCTGACTATAAACATTCAGAAGTGGTATTGGGTAAATTGATCCTGCTATACGATTTACTTAAAGACACAAAGGTAACAAAGCCATCATTTCCGTATTGTGCACTAACGGTGCTTAAACAATTAAATAAGCAAAAGGGAAAACTAATAGCAGCGGAAGGCTTAGAAATACTAGGTTTGATTTCCCTTTCCGAATTGTCGTCTGAGGCTAAAAGTTATACAGATTCATATGGAAAAACAAGAGAATTTGCATCTCTTAAAGAAGATTATTACACATTGAAGTCTGATTTTTTACTTGATGCAAAACGATACGAAGACTGTATTATATGCTGCAATGAAGCAATGGAAACGCTTGAAAGTTTTCATTATGATAATAATATATGGTTTTCAAGAAAAATTTCAAAATCCTTGGGCGAATTAGGACAAATTGATGATGCTATTAGTAAGCTTGAAAAACTTACTATTATAAGCGATAAATGGTTTTTACTTTATGAAATAGGAAAATACTATTTACAACTGAATAATCTTGACGAAGCTCTTACATACATGTTGCGTGCGGTCTGCACAAAAGATCCCGAACGGATGAAAGTGTCATTGATTGAATCAATTGGCGATTTGCTTACCGAAATTGGTGATAAATCCTTTGCTCAGGATAACTATAATTACGCCCGACAAATCAGACAGAATAATGACTGGTCGGTTGCAAATAGTCTCCAAAGAAAAATTACAGAAGAAAAAGAAGTTGCCTCCAAAGATATAAAAAAGAAGTGGATTCAAAAGTTATATCAGATTTCTGGTAGTAAACGAGGAAAAGTTATCAAGTTGTTTAACGGCAGGGGCGGCTTTATACAAGCAGATCAATCATATTACTTTCAGTTTAAAAATTTCTTTGGCAAATCCGATTTACTTAAAATCGACGATTGTGTAGAATTTATAGTAGTCAACTCGTATGACAAGAAAAGACAAATTGAAACAAAAGAGGCTGTTGTTATAACACCGAAAAGACGATAAATTTTTGCCCGCAAACTTCCGATAATAAAAAATTATCGGAACATAACGATTCAAGGAGGAGTAAATGAGCATTTTAGATAAAAAGCAAATGACCGAAGAAGATATAAAATTGAACTTCATTACGCCGGCGATAAAGGCAAAAGGCTGGGACGGTAAAATTACAATGGAAACGAAAATTACCGACGGACGAATCAATCTGAAAGGTAATATCGCATCCAGAGAAGCGCCGAAAAAAGCCGATTACATTTTGTATCTTAATAGCGCAAACCCGCTTGCCGTGGTAGAAGCAAAAGATAATAACCACAGCATTTCTTTCGGTATGCAACAGGCAAAATTATACGCTGAAATGCTCGACGTAAAATTTGCATACAGTTCCAACGGCGACGGTTTTCAGGAATTTGATTTTTTAACCGGCGTTGAAAGAGAAATTTCTCTTGAAGAATTTCCTACTCCCGACGAATTATACGCAAGATACAATGCCGAAATAAATGACGGTAGCGGGTTGTCAAAGACGGAATTATCCTTTATCAATCAACCGTTCTATACAAGTCAGACGACATATTCGCCAAGATATTACCAAAGAAACGCCGTAAATCGTACGTTGGATGCAATCGCAAAAGGCAAAAATCGTCTGTTGCTCGTTATGGCTACCGGCACAGGTAAAACATATACCGCTTTTCAGATTGTATATCGTCTTTTGCAAACGGGCGCGAAACAAAAAATCCTTTATCTTGCCGATAGAAACAATCTTATCGACCAGACAATCGGCGGCGATTTCAAACCGTTGGAAAAAGTAATACATAAAATCAATTTTCTTAAGGACGACCGCACGACAATAGCATCGTATCAGGTTTATTTTTCGCTGTATCAGCAACTCGCAGGCAACAAAAAAGAAGATGATGACGAAAGTGACGAAGAAGTACTTGCAAGGTACAGCAAACTTTTTGATAAAGACTTCTTCGATTTGATTATCGTTGACGAGTGTCATCGCGGCTCGGCAAAAGAGAACAGCCGTTGGCGTAAAATTTTGGAATACTTTTCTTCTGCCACACAAATCGGTATGACCGCCACGCCGAAAGAAACGCAGTCGATTTCCAATATCGACTATTTTGGCGAACCTGTTTATATTTATAGCCTTAAAGAAGGCATTGCCGACGGATTTCTTGCGCCGTTCAAGGTTATCAATGTAAAATCCGATATCGGCGATGGTTGGAGACCGAGAAAAGGACAAGTCGATATTTACGGCTATGAAATAGAAGACCGTATTTACAATAACAGTGATTTTGACTATAAAATTATTATTCAGGACAGAATCGATATGGTTGCGCGTGAAGTTACGAATTATCTCAAAGCAACTGACCGTATGGCGAAGACTATCGTTTTTTGCGCCACCGAAGATGCCGCCGAGCGTATGCGCGTTGCTCTCACAAAATGCAATGCCGATATGGTTGCAAAAAATTCCGATTATGTAGTGCGCATTACGGGCAGCGACGATTACGGCAAAAGCAAACTGGACTATTTTATCTCTGTTTCGGCAAAGTATCCCGTAATTGCAACGACTTCAAAATTGCTTTCGACCGGCGCCGACTGTAAAATGGTAAAGTTGATTGTTTTAGACGAAATGATTAACTCTATGACGGAATTTAAGCAAATTATCGGTCGTGGCACACGAATCAGAGAGCAGGACGGAAAGACGCATTTTATGATAATGGACTTCCGCGGCGTTACAAGACTGTTTGCCGATCCCGATTGGGACGGCTCTGTGGAACAAGATGAAAATTTCGTACACGTTACTCCACCTGATCCGCCGGGCGGAACAGTAATTGATCCACCGCCACCTCCGCCTATGCCGCCTAAACATAAATGGGTTGTCGATAATCGCGGTTGCCGAGTTCAGGTCTTGCAAAAAGTCGTGTCTATTTACGACGTAGACGGAAAACTGTTGCGACAGGAAAGCATTATCGACTACACCAAAGCAAATATTTTCGGCGAATTTGAAACGTTAAGCGATTTTATTTCATCGTGGAGCGCGGAAGAAAAGAAAGAAAAAATTTACGAGCTATTCTTGCAAAAAGGCATTGACCTTGACCAAGTAAAAGCGGACGAAAATATGTCCGACGTGGATGATTTCGATTTTATCTGCCACGTTGCCTACAATCAAAAGCCGCTCACAAGGAAAGAACGCGCCGAAAACGTTAAAAAACGTAATGTTTTCGGTAAATACGGCGAAGCGGCACGAGAGGTATTGAATGCGCTTCTCGATAAGTATGCCGACAGCAGTATATACGAAATCGAAGATACCGACGTGCTGAAACTCGATCCTTTCACTAAGTTCGGTAAACCTTCAAAAATCGCTCAACTTTTCGGTGGCAAAGAAGGTTATCTCGAAGCAGTCAGGCTATTAAAACAAGAAATTTACAAGGCGGTAGCATAACAAATGAGTAACGTATCTGGATTTGTCAAAAGAGTAAGAGATATAATGCGCAACGACGCGGGTATCAACGGCGACGCGCAAAGAATAGAACAGATTGCCTGGATGCTGTTTTTGAAAGTATATGACAGCAAAGAGAATGACTGGGAAATGGACGAAGATAATTATGAATCCATTATTCCCGATCAATGCCGTTGGCGTAATTGGGCACACGACGAAAGCGGAAAAGGTTTAACTGGCGACGCGCTCCTTGATTTCGTCAATAATAAATTATTCCCCGTGTTAAAGGGCAAAGACGTCAAAAATTCAGATGGCGAAGTCATTATCAAAGGTATCGAAATATCAACCGATACTCCGATAAAGAAAGCAATCGTAAAAACCACCTTTGAAGACGCAAATAACTATATGAAGGACGGCGTTTTACTCCGTCAGGTCATCAGCGTTATCGACGAATTGGATTTGAGCGATTATAACGAGAGCCACGCTTTCGGAGAAATTTACGAAACGATTTTGCGCGAATTGCAAAGCGCAGGTGCTTCCGGTGAGTTTTATACTCCCCGTGCTGTTACCGATTTTATGGCAAAAATGATAAATCCGCAAATCGGCGAACACGTTGCGGACTTTGCTTGCGGAACGGGCGGATTTTTAACCAGTTGGTTGAAAGAATTGGACAAAAAGAAAACTTCTACCGATGACGTAGAAGCCTATGAAAATTCCGTTTACGGTATCGAAAAAAAGCAGTTTCCGTATATGCTTTGTGTAACAAATCTTTTGTTGCACGATATCAATATGCCAAGAATCTACCATGATAATTCACTTCTTAGAGATGTTTTGGATTATACAGATAAGGATAAGTTTGAAGTAATTCTTATGAATCCCCCTTATGGCGGAAATGAAAAAGCGGACGTAAAAAATCACTTTCCGTCCGATCTGGCAAGCAGTGAAACGGCTGATTTGTTTATGTCCGTCATTATGTATCGTTTGAAAGATAACGGGCGGGCGGCGGTTATTCTTCCCGACGGTTTTTTGTTTGGTACGGATAACGCAAAAGTCGCTATCAAAAAGAAACTGCTGTCGGAATTTAATCTCCATACGGTAATTCGTATGCCGCACAGTGTTTTTGCGCCGTACACATCTATTACTACGAATATTTTATTCTTCGATAAAACCGGCGGAACGAGTGAAACGTGGTTTTATCGCCTTGATATGCCTGAAGGATATAAAAACTTCTCAAAAACCAAGCCTATGAAGTTGGAACACTTCCAGCCTGCTATGAATTGGTGGAACAATCGCGAAGAAATCATTGTTGACGACGCTCCCAAATCAAAGAAATACACTTTGCAGGAAATCGTAGATAATAATTATAATATCGACCTTTGCGGCTATCCGCACGAAGAAGAAGAAATTCTCGCCCCGCAAGACTTAATCAATAACTACCGTGAAAAGCGTGCCAGTTTGGATGCTGATATTGATAGAGTTCTCGGTGAAATTATGGCGCTTTTGGGTGGTAAAAATGAAGGCTGAACAATTAAGAAAATCCATACTCCAATTAGCGATTCAAGGTAAACTCGTTCCGCAAGATCCTGCCGACGAGCCTGCTTCCGTTTTGCTTGAACGTATCCGCGCAGAAAAGCAACGCCTGATAAAAGAAGGTAAAATCAAAAAAGATAAAGGCGATTCCATTATCTTCAAAGGTGATGATAATTGCTATTATGAGAAGACAGGTTTGGAAGTCAAAAATATTACCGATGAAATAGACTTTGACTTGCCCGACGGTTGGGTATTTGCTCGAATAAATTCGCTTTTCTTTATTCAAACAGGCGCTTCATTCAAAAAAGAACAAGCAACAAGCGACGTTACTCAAACCAGAATACTTCGCGGCGGCAACATATTACAAGGAGAATATCGTTTTTTTGAAAATGATATTTTTGTCGATAGCAAACTGATACAAGATAGCATAATCTTAAAAAATAATGACTTAATAACTCCTGCTGTAACGAGCATTGAAAATATCGGTAAATTAGCAAGAATTGAAAAAGATTATGAAGACGTTACGGCGGGCGGTTTTGTTTTTATTGTAAGACCTTGCTACAATTCCGATATTTTTGCAAAATATATGCTGTACGCATTGCAAAGTTCTTATTTCAATAAGCAACTTAAATCCATAACAAAAAAATCGGGGCAAGCCTTTTACAATTTAGGCAAGGAACGCTTCATACAACTTATCATCCCCATACCTCCATTAAATGAGCAAGTTCGTATAGTTGAATCAATAGAACAATTCACGCCGTTGATTGCCGAATACGATAAACTCGAACATCAGGCAACGAAACTCGACGGTGAAATTTACGATAAACTCAAAAAATCTATTTTGCAATACGCCATACAAGGGAAACTTGTTCCGCAAGACAGTAACGAAGAACCCGCGGCGGTATTGCTCGAACGTATCCGCGCCGAGAAAAAGGTTCAACTTGGCAAGAAATACGTAGAGAGTTATATCTACAAAGGTGATGATAACTGTTATTACGAACATATAAACGGAAAGGACGTTGATATTACCGAAGAACTTCTAATAGATATCCCAGATAATTGGCAATGGCGACGTATTAAGAATTTGTTTTTTGTTACAAAATTAGCAGGTTTTGAATACACAAATTACTTTACAAAATCTGCTATTACTCAAACTAACGAGGTTCCCATTGTTAGAGCACAAAATGTTAAAATGAATAAATTTATTGAGAACACTCAAGAATTTATTTCATTGGAATTGTCTGAATTATTGACAAGAAGTTCTCTAACAAAAGATTGTTTGCTAATGACTTTTATTGGAGCAGGAATTGGAGATACTTGCCTATATTCAACTTCAAAACGACATCATTTAGCACCGAATGTTGCAAAACTTGAACCATATTCTAAAGAGATCAATTTGAGATATTGTTTATATTGGTTAATGTCGCCTGTGGGACAACAGTGTGTATCAAACATAAAGAAAATGACGGCACAGCCGAGTTTGTCTATGGAAACAATTAGAAGTATATTTATTGCCGTTCCGCCCTTTGCAGAACAAAAACGAATCGTAGAAAAAATCGGCGAAATATTTGCTAAACTATAAGTTAAAGCCCCTCGAATTCGAGGGGCTTTGTCGTTACCACGTTACAATTTTATCTACAATTTCTTGCTGTTCGCTTGCGGTTTTCCGCAGGTAAATACGGGTTGTTTCAATGCTTTCGTGTCCCATAAGGTCGGCAAGCAAAGATATATCATTAAACTTTTCAAGAAAATTCTTTGCAAAACGATGTCTGAAAGAGTGCGGATATACCACTTTGGGGTTCAGTCCGTATTTGATTGCGTAATTTTTTAATTGTTGTGAAATTCCGCGCACGGTAATTCGTTCGCCGAATCTGTTCAAAAACAAGTATCCGCTCGCAATGCTTTTTTCTTTCAGCCACGCTTCCGTTTCAATTTTAAGTTTTTTCGGTATGTAAAGCCGCCGAAGTTTGCCGCCTTTTGAATACAAATCGAAATAACCCTTAAAAACGTGTTCCACCTTAATTTGTATCAATTCGCTTACGCGTGCTCCCGTTGCAGCAAGGTAGCGCACAACAAAATACCATTCCCAATTGCCGTCCTTTTTAAGGCTGTTTTTCAAAAACTTGTAGTCGGCATCGCTGATAACGTTTTCTAAAAAGTTTTTTTGTTGAATTTTAACCGCCGACAGGCGCAATTTATCTTTTTTGATAAATTCAAGGTATTTGTTTATTGCCTGAATACGCAAATTCACGGTTTTAGGCTTATAAGTTTCCATGAGGTAGCCCTTAAAAGCCAACAGGTTTTGCTTGGTGATTCCGCCCGACAGTTGATTATACATTCGTATTGTCAACAGGTATGCGGAAATCGTGTTTTCGGACAGATTTTTCTGCCTTAAATGCTTTTCAAATTCGTCTAACATTTTCGTTAAACCTCCTAAAATAGTGTGCTTATATTTTACTATTTACGGAAGTTCTCTTTAAGTTAAACGACAGCGGACAAGAGATTATTACTGTTATTATGAGAAGGTTGGAAAAAATAAGCCTGTTTTATTAGAAAATCTACCTTTCGATATTCCCGACAGTTGGTGCTGGGCAAGACTCGAAAATGCAGTCAATATCAATCCGAGAAACAATATCGACGATAATTTAGATGTTTCTTTCGTAGAAATGAAGTCAATAATGGACGGCTTTAATAATGCGTTTTGCTATGAAAAACGAAAATGGCGAAATGTTAAAAGCAGTTTCACTCATTTTAAGAACGGCGATGTTGGTTTTGCAAAAATCACACCCTGTTTCCAGAATAGAAAATCCGTTGTTTTTCACGGTTTGGAAAATTGTTATGGCGCGGGAACTACGGAATTGCATATTCTTCGAGCATATTCCGATACAATTTTTTCGGCATATCTGCTATATTTCGTAAAATCGCCGTATTTTATCGAACACGGGAAAATTAACTTTTCAGGCACTGCTGGGCAGCAACGCTTTGGCACAGATGCAGTAAAACATACATTTATACCGATACCACCATATAACGGACAAATTCGTATCTGCAATCAAATAGAAATAATGTTAGGCAAATTAAAAGACGAGAATTAAATCTCGTCTTTTAATTTGCTGAAAATGACGTTAATTTGCTCAATAATACGCTTTTGTTCGACTAATGAGGGTAATGGCATAAGTGCATTGTTTCCGCGTTCACTACCGATTCTTGGCATTTTTACACCATACGCGCCTGCCATAGCATAATCAACAAAATATGGGCTCATTAAAAATATTTGCGCATAAATATTATAAATCGGAGTAAAGTCGAAAACTAAAATTTCAGACGTGCAATAGCCATCTTCATTGGCAACTACAACTTTATTAAGATATGGACGTAACTTGCTGTAAAGAACGTTTCCTTTGAAAAACTTATGTTTATCGCTCTTAGATTTTATGTCAATCATGCGTTTTTTAGTAAGTATACGACCGCTATCTTTTTCAATATCTTCCAAGTCTAATATCCACGCAGAATCGGGGATTTCACTTGCCGATGTAGATATATTTTTAGAAAAGTCTATAATTTGTCCTAATCTGCACCACGTCCACGAATCGGGTATATCAAACGGTATTTCGTCGGTAATATTTTTCGTTTCAGAGCCAACCTTCTCATAATAACAGTTATCATCACCTTTGTAGATATAACTTTCAACGTATTTCTTGCCGAGTTGAGCCTTCTTTTCGGCGCGGATATGTTCGAGCAATACCGCCGCGGGTTCGTCGTTGCTGTCCTGTGGAACAAGTTTGCCTTGAATGGCGTATTGCAAAATAGATTTTTTAAGTTTATCGTAAATTTCGCTATCAAGTTTCGTTGCCTGTTGTTCGAGTTTATCGTATTCGACAATCAACGGCTCAAACTTTTCAATCTCGGCTACAATTCGTTCTTGTTCCGCAAGCGGCGGCATGGCAAATAATAAATTTTTAAGGGTGTTAACACTAACTCCGCCAATTATTCCTGTAGTTTTTTCTTTGAAAATTTGTGTAAATATCGGATTTTGAAGATAATAATACAGATATTTAGGATTGATACCAATGGGTTCAAAAGCGCATAATTTATTTCCAAAACAAACATCTTCCGTTAGTACACCTATTTTTCGTCCAGCACTTCCGCCTTCAATGCAGAGTAATGGCGTATTTATATGTGCGATACGGAAATTTCTTTGATTGTATGGAATTTTTACACCGTTTGCATAATTTATAGAATGGTCAAACCCAACATCTTTTGTGCCTATATAGTTATAGCCACTATCCAATCCCATGTACTTTTTTTGTTTCTCTGTCTCATTTATGCTATTACCCGTGAATATGTCCGCAACGGTACTTAAACGACAAAGTATCCAATTATCTGGCAAATCGAAAATTGAGGCTTCTTCATCAATAGAAACCGGTTCGTTTTTACCCGTCTTCTCATAATAGCAATTATACCCTTAAAAAAAATTTTATAAAAATCCTTCGCAAAAAACACTTGACGAACAAATGTTCGTATGTTATACTATAATAGACTTGATATAAGGTCAAGGTATTACGCCGTAAGAAAGGGCGTTGTCGGGCGTGAGGAAATTGCCCGATTGTTCGTTCCTTTTGTGGAATCGGACAGGATAATTACCGTCGTTTACCATAGAGTTGCTATTTGGTGTAGCAATTCCGCGACGGGCGTTGAAATCGTTAAAAAAGAGAGGTTTCGACGTGGGTTTTGTTGTTATACGATTTTTCAGATAAAATCGACCAAAAATTAAATAATCGGGATTAAAATCCGTGCGAAGAACGAGCCTATAAAGGCAACCGAAATCGCACGGATTTTTTTTTATCCATATATACAAATCGGAGGTGCTTTATGTAACGGAGACTAAAACTTAATACTTGTGTTTTAAGTCGGTGATAGAAAAAATATCAACGGCTTTTTTGTCGTCTTTAAGGAGGTAAAATAATGACAAATTACAATCAATACCGCCCGCCGTAGCGGGAGAAAACTTTGGAAGCAAATGCGAAGCAAAACAGATGGCTTATGAGCAAAGTGTAGCCCACTATACTTCGCAGGCGAAGTCGTGGGCTCTGCGAGGCTGTGAATCCACTATAAAAACGGTCGGCAGAAAAAATCTACACACTTTGCTCAATGAGGATAAAAACAAAATTCAGGAGGAAAATCACCATTTCATATTTAGTATGTCATATGGAGAAATACCATAAACAAGACGTCGCTCCGATCGAAAAGGAAAACGAACGGGACGAAAATTACGACGCGGCAAATCCACAGATAGACAGCGAGCGAACGAGAAATAATTATCGCTTTACGCCGTATTTCGGCAAAACTTACACGGAGTTCATAAACGGCAGAATAAAAGAGTTAGACTTATCCCCGCGTAAAGACGCGGTCGTAATGAACTCGTTTGTGTTGGGTTCGGATAAAACTTTTTTCGACAGTTTAGCCAAAGTCGAACAGTATAATTTCTTCTCGGACTGTTACAAATTTTTTGCGGCAAGATACGGCGAAGAAAACGTTATCGCGGCGGTTGTACATAACGACGAAACAACGCCGCATATGCACTTAAACCTAATGCCGGTTACACCCGACGGCAGACTTTGCAGTAAACAACTTTTCGATAAACCGCAATTACAACAGTTACAAACGGATTTTTACGAAGCCGTCGGAAAACGTTGGGGCTTACAGCGCGGAAAAGAAGGCAGTCAGAAGAAACACCTTTCCACCGCCGAATTTAAGGCAAAAAAGATAATCGAACAAGCGGAAGCCATACGGGAAGAAAGTCAGGTTTACGCGGACGCTTTAACCGAGGCAAAAAGCGGGAATATTCCGAGAAAACGCGGTAAGTTACAAGAGCAAGTGATTGCTTTAACGGCGGCAAATAATGACCTTTCAAAGCGGCTTACAAAGGCTATGGACGAAACGCTCGAATATGCCCGAAAAGCAGAAACTTTGCAAAAGGAAAAGGATAACAATTCCCACTATACAAACGTCGGTAAAGAACTTGCAAGAACAAACCCGACGGAATATAGACGTATAGTCCACGGAAAGCCGAAAACAATCGGAAGTTTTTTCGATTCCGTTCTTTCTCTATTTACACCCGACGTCGTTCGGCAAGTTCCTCGCCTGCAACAGATAGAAGCGGAAATCGAAGAAGAACGCAAAAGACAAGAAAAACTCAACAACACCAACAATTACAAGAAATAAAGGGATATTTTCTGCCCGTTCACAAAAAGAGCTTGACTCCTGAGAGTAAAATCGCCATAATATGTATCAATACGATTTTATATTTTCGGAGGAACAGTTTAATGGAACGGAAAGAAGATACTCCCGTGCGTAAAACGCGCAGGAAGTATGAAGAAAAGAATAAAGAAAAGAGAAAGCAAGTGAGCGGCAATTTCGGAACGATGATACCGAGAGCCTTATATGACGAGATAAACGCTTTTCTCGAAGAAAACGGAATAACGAAAGTCCGACTGATAAAAGAAGGCTACGAAGCCTTGAAAAATATGAAAAAAACGGCAAATTATAAGCCGACTCTTCCTGCCGTTTTGCGTAAATAAATCAATGATAAGGAAATTGTATTTACGGAAAACACGGCTAAAATTACAAACACTAATACTCACGACGTGCGCGATTGTCGCGCTGAATACTTTATCGTAGGCGATACGGTTTACGCCGTTTGCGCCGAGGAAAAACCAAACGCCACGCAAACGCCACTCGATATAATGCAACGGCTGATTGCACGGCAAACGGACAACTTAATATCGGAACGAACTCGCTGTTTGCATCCGGACGGAGGTAAAAAATAATGTCAGGAATACAAATAGCAAAAACAAATAACAACAAAACTTATTACGGAGGTGAAAAAATAACCGCATTATACGGGCGGCTCAGCCGCGACGATGAACTCGTCGGGGACAGCAACAGTATCGTTCATCAGAAAGAAATGCTTGCAAAATATGCAAAAGAACACGGTTTTACCAACACCGCATTTTATATCGACGACGGATTTTCGGGGACGAATTTCAATCGTCCGGATTTTCAAAGAATGATGTCCGATGCGGAAGATGGTAAAATTGCTACTATTATCGTAAAAGATATGTCGCGTTTCGGCAGAGATTACATAATGGTTGGATATTACACCGAGATTTATTTCCCTAATTCGGACATTCGATTCATAGCAATTAACGATCAGGTGGATACGGTATCTGCAACGGATAACGATTTTACGCCGTTCAAGAACATAATGAACGAATGGTATGCAAAGGATACGTCGAAAAAAATCAAAGCGGTGTTAAAAACAAAGGGAAATTCAGGCAAGCATTTATCCACGCTTCCGCCGTTCGGGTATAAGAAAGATCCGAACGACAAGGAAAAATGGATTGTGGACGAAGAAGCCGCTTCAACGGTAAAAGAAATTTTCGATTTATATATCGGCGGATTAAAAATCAACGATATTGCAAAGCGATTGACAGAAGAAGGCAAAGAAACGCCGCAACTTTACGCTATGAAACGAGGATTAAAATATCGCGGCAGAAGTCCGTATCCGGAGATATGGAACAATTCTACGATACGATATATTCTCGTTCAAATGGCATATACGGGTTGTACCGTTAATTTTCAGACCTATCGGAAGTCGTTCAAAAGCAAGAAAATGGCGTTTCATCCGAAAGACGAATGGAAAATCTTTGAAGACACTCAGCCGGCGATTATAGACCGACAAACTTTCGATACCGTGCAAAAAATGCGGGCGCATAAAAGAGTATATATAAAATCAAACGAAACGAATATGTTTTCCGGGCTTCTCTATTGCGCCGATTGCGGTGGATTGCTTACGATTCAGCGATACAAGAAAAATCACGATTATGACCATTTTTATTGTTCGACCTATCGCAAGAAAAAGAAAGGATTATGTACGCCGCATCGCATCCGCGTAAACGACTTAAAAGAAGTTATTTTACAGGATTTGCGCAAAACCTGCGAATACGTTGTTTTTCACGAAAAAGAATTTATAGAAAACTACCTGAAATCCACAACGGCGGAACAACAAAAAACACAGGCGAAAGCCAAAGGCGAATTGTCTAAAACAACCGCACGGATAGAAGAACGGGATTATCCGTAAACTCTATGAAGATAACGTAAAAGGCAAAATGACAGACGAACGATTTGATTTTCTTGCTAAATCCTATGAAACGGAGCAAGCGGAACTACGGGCAAAAACGGAAGAATTAAAAAAGATCATCGCCGCAACTGAACAGGACAACGATAATCTTAAAAAGTTTTTGAAAATCGTAGAACACTATCTTTGTATCGAAGAACTGACGCCGGAAATACTGCATAGTTTTATCGACAAGATTTATATCGATGAGGCTGAAATTTTCGACGGTAAGAAAATGCAGGGAGTTCGCATTGTTTACAATTTTGTAGGTGCAATAGTATTGCCGCAATACTGTTATTAAAAAACGGGGCTAACGAGTAAATCGGTAAAATACGCTGATTTACTCATATTCCCCAAGATCAAATATCATAGGACGTTTTTATAAAACAAATTATCCTATACAAAATTTCTCAAAGTAATTTTTCAAGAAGATCACAAGATATTCGCGTGAACCTATATTACATTTTTTCAGTGGTTAAATTGTATTATACTCGTCAGGCAAAACGGAGAAAAATTTTTTATGCTTTGTTATAATTTCGATAATGTAAAGGATGAAATTTACTTGCCTGCGTGGTATTAAAAATTTTGCATTGTATTATAGTAGAAATTCAAAGTAAATAAAATATGGAAAAATTTTACGTATTATCTAGAAATAACTTGATTTTACAATTTTCTTATGATATAATACTTGTAAAAATACAGGAGGTTATCATGGACGCGGAAATTGTTGTTGAGTTGCTCAGCCGTATCAAGGCGTTGGAGCGAGAAGTTGCGGAACTTAAACGGAGTCTTTCCGAGATGAAAAATTTTTCAAATACTTCATCCGATATGCCACCGTCCGGAGTTTATGGAATACAGAGCAAGGAATTTTCCATCGGGCGTAACACGCGTGACACGACGCGTTATATCTTTGACGGAAGCGTATATTCAAAAAAAGGATTGGTTTATGCCGTCGTTAAACGGTATGTAGACGATCACCCCGATCTTTTGTGCGCCGATTTGAAGCGTACATTCGATAGGTCTTTGCAAGGCAGTCTCGGTGTCGTTGAGAATATCGAGACCGCAAAATGCCGCGGGGAGGCGGAATACAGGGTACGTTTCTTTACGGAAAAAGAGCAAATTTTGCATCTTCAAGACGGCGATATGGTCGTCTGTACGCAATGGGGAATTATGAATATCCCTCGCTTTCTTGCAGTCGCGGAGCAGCTCGGTTATCAGATCAAAGCCATTTTATAAGGAGAAAAATCGTTATGACGAATATGGAAGTAGAACGGGAGTATTTTTGGAACACGTATAAACAAATTCTTATAGAAAACGGCGAGCCGTTTTCCTTGAAACTGTACTACAATATGGACGGAACGCTTCGCTATTATGCTCGTTTGAAGCGGAAAGGCTTTTCTGCAGACCGCTATATCAATATTGAATTCAGCCCCGAATCCGGAATGGTGAGATACGGGTTTTATTTGGACAACGATATTGTTTCGTCCGATTATCTTTTTGAACATAAGGAGGCTATAGAGAGCGCTTTGGGATTTCGTTGCTCTTGGAAATACAACGTAAAGGGAGAAAACATGCGCTGCATCATCTGCGAAAAAGAGATTATCCCTTATGATCGGGATAGTTATTTGGATGCCATTGAAGAATCTATGTTAAGGATTACGAAGTTTTTGGAGGTCTTTGGTTCTCTCTTAAATCGAGAGGAAAAACATACAACCGAATTTAAGGAGGAACGCGCTATGAAAACATTTAAAACCGGCGACCTTTTTAAGGGGACGAATTTCACCGATATGTTCAACAACACATTGGGTACCCGATACAAGGCTTTTATGAAATGCTGGCTTAGGTTAAAAAATCTCGGATGCCGAGAGGAAGGAATTTTTTGGTTTGTCTTTATGAACGGCACTGTTCATGGTACACATAAGGACTACTTATGGAGAAATATCCTTTCTTCGGACGGTAACACGATTGAAGAAGAATGCGTCGCGGAAGACAAAAGCAAAATCTCCCTTTATGTACCGCAAAATGAACTGAGAGTTAGCTTTCAACGCGATCCGTTCGGGACAGATGACAAATATCTTTGTAAATTTATAGGTGTCTTTCAGATTTCCGATTACAGGGAAAACAAGAATAGCTTCGTCCGTATTTTTAAAAGAATAGCGGATACTTATACCTTTTGAAAAGACATTCATCAAAAATCGCAAGGAGGGAAAATTGGATATGATGGGTAATTCAAAACATCAACAACACGTATATGTGCACGGTAGTATAAACGGCTATTTGGAACGCGACATAGAAACGTATACGCCCAAAAAATTTTTTTATATTAAGATAGAAAAGAGCGGGCACAAATATTATCTCGGCGCGGAAAATAATCTTGTAGACGAATCGCACGCTGTCAATTTTTCTGAGAAACGGGTACTTGAGATTATCATGGAAATGAAGGAAAACCCGTATTACAAAAACTGCGAGATACTACCATTTGAAACATCGCGTAAGTTAAACAATAATACCGAAACAGGCGAGAAAGAGATGTGTACGGTAACGCCTGCCGTGGAAAAACCTATTATAGAAAGACCCGCATTGGAACCATCCGAGCATTTTGAACAATCTCCACGGCAGGTGCGGGAACCGTGTATGCAGAACGATAAATCAGATATCGACCGCAAGGAACAGCGCAGTAGCCTGATAGGGAACATTTTGATCGGATTGGCGGTTATCGGCATAGTCATCGCCATATTGGTGATAGCCTTTTCTTAATCTGTACGTTCTTTATGAATATACAAGGAGGAAATTTATGAAGGAAGAACTTTTCAAGAAAGTCAAAGCAATCATTTTCGGACATGCCGTAGGCGATGCGGTCGGTGGACCCGTTCAATTTGAGGAACGGGAGGAACGAAACCGATTTCCCGTCACCGATATGATATCGTTCGGAGATCCGCGTTTTCCCAAAGGTGCGTGGTCGGACGACACTAGCATGGCGCTGTGCGCAATGGACGCGCTTACAAAATACGGATTGAAATTCAATCGTGTGATGGAAAATTTCCGCAAGTGGTTGTATGGAAACGAATTTACTCCGACGGGAATCACGTTTGATGTCGGTCGAGCCTGTTATCAATCAATCAAAAGATCTCTTTCGGAATTCGCCGAGGGATGCGGATGTTACGGCGAGTATGAGAACGGAAACGGTTCTCTCATGCGAATTTATCCGTTTTCTCTCTATCTCTATTATTCCGACTTTTCTTTGGAGGGAAAAATCTCCTATCTCCACCGTGCGTCCGCTCTCACCCACGCGCATCCGAGAAGCTGTATCGGTTGCGGGATTTATTCGTTTGTTCTTTGGGAACTCCTCGAAAACCCTACCAAGCAAGGAATACGAGATGGCTTAAAGAAAGCCGAGGAGTATTATCAAGGCGAGCCCGAGCTAAAAACCTATCACCGACTTTTTGAAGAGATTGAAATGCTCCCGAAGGAAGAAATTAAGAGTAGTGGCTATGTCGTAGATACGCTTGAAGCTGCAATTTGGTGCACTCTTACGACGGAAAATTATCGCGATTGTATTTTGAAGGCGGTAAATCTCGGACTGGACACCGATTCGGTCGGCGCAGTTGCGGGGAGCCTTGCGGGGCTTGTATACGGATACGACGGAATTTCTCGGGATTGGTGTGACTCTCTCTGCAAAAAGGAATATCTTGAAGAAATCGGACAATCTTTTTGCGATAAACTTTGCAGTCTGGTTCCTCAGGATGAGTATCAAAAACTCACTTATAACAATCAAAGAATTCGACTTTCCGAATTTTTCTTCATATGCGGAAATAATCAAGCGGAAAAAGAAAGCACTCGGAGAATCGTTTGTCCGGGAAGCACCCCGCTCTATTGGCACAAGGCAGAGGAATGTTCTATCGAAGATCCTGATGAAAAGATTGTGATTTTTCAGTACCAGCAAAAGATTATGAGCGATACCGCTATTAACGGACTTGCCTTTACAACCAATCAAAATTATAAAAAATTTTTGAATTCCGTTCCCTCTAAAGAGTCTTATACGGGGCGCGCAATTGTACCGTTTTGGGATTATACGGCGATCTATAAAATGCCAAGCTTTCCTACTTTCCGCGAGGCACGGGACTACCTTGTGGCTAGATTCAAGCTGAAAGCAGAAAATGTTATGGAGTGGAGTAACGACGAAGAACGGAAATATAAATTGGGATTAATTACATGATGAATTTTTTTGTGTAAATACGGTGGTGATACTACGACAATTATAAATGGGAGGAAGTATAAGTATGAAAAAATGCCCGAAATGCGAATTAAATTTTATCAATGACGCCGAAAGAATGTGTGACATGTGCCGGCGCAGTATGATACCCGTGCAAACACAAATACATAAAGAATATTTAAAGGTATACTTTAACGAGACTTTCACTTTCAAATGTGGCGTATATTGGTATAACGGCAAGCAAGGTTATAAAGCATATAATTCCAAAGGAGAGCACGTTGGAATTGTCTTTATGACAGATGACCGACGTACTGTAGCCTACGGGTATTGCGAGCTGCATTTTTTCCCGAAGTATTACAAGCGTTACGGTGAATGGTATCGTATCAGATCTAATGGCAGCCGGATATTATGGAGCTTTCTTAGCGATTATTTGAAAACTCATAAAGAATATCAGTGCTTTATTGATTGAGAAAAATATCATGAACATCGCGGGGGCACTTTAGGAAACGGGATGCCGTTCTGAGGAGAAACGATATTTTCGATATACTTTTGACGGATGCTCACTTTAAGATGATTTATCGTGCATCTTTCGATTTCGAGTTCATCTTAAACTTATAATTACATTATATCGTTTACAATGAAACGAAAAAAGTTACCGAGGGCGCTTTTTGCTTAAATGAGCGCTTAGGTCTAACTGAATTTTGTTTTGAAATCCCGCAGGGTACACATTTTTGTGTAGACTGCGGGATTTTTACGTTACAAATGAAAGTTTTGTGAAATTATAGCCTTTGACCGTGAACTTTTGAAATTTCGTGTCCTTGGATATATAGAGAAACTTTTTCAGGCAAAGCGATTTATCTACGCATTTCGGAGTGGGTCAAGATGAGAATAAATCGGATAAAGAGGAAGATATGAGTAATCGAAAGGCTATCAAGCCGACGTAAACGGTCAAGAGAAGTCGGAAGTAAACGGCAATTAACGGTGGAAATATAAGCATATTTGAAAGAACAAACGGGAAGCAAAACTGACGAAAGTTACCTGTTGTCAATCCTACTTTTTTATACGGTCAAACCGTGGATTTTGTCATAGCGAGGTACGCAAGTGGCAAGCCACTTGCCGAGCGTTCCGCTCGCCTCGTTAGGGGAAATGATTTCCCCTAATACCCTTTTTTAAGGATAGAAAAAATTTTGAAATAATACAAAACAAATGTTTATATTTGCTTGACATGACTATAAAAATATGGTATAATCCAAACTACACTGAAAGAAGTGTTCGGCTTGTTATGCAAGCGTGCGGTTTCGTATAAGAAACAGAGGAGCGAAATCGCGGGTTTCGAAAGAGTTTTGAACTTTTTCGGCGGACCTGAGCGTACCTGTACCCCGGTTAAAAAAGGTATGCGATGATAGGTTTTTTAAGCATACAATTTTATAAAAAAATTGATCCGTGCGAGGAATTCTCGGACGGATTTTTTGTGTGAAAAAATAATTTAAGGGAGGACAAAAAGATAAGATATTCTATCAGGGCGCCGCCGTTTACGGTCGATGTAATAATTTCATAATCAAGTAATAAAGGCGGAAACGGAAAGAAAGGAAGTTTCCGCTTTTTTGGTTCTAAAAAAATAAAAGGAGAAAAAATGATAAACAGAACAAGACCATATTCCTATTCGTTCCGAGTATCAGAGAAAGAGAAAGGAATATTGGAGGAGAAAGTAAAAGGAAGCAAATTAAGTCGGACGGATTATTTAATCAAAGTATTGACGGGGAAAGAGATAATCTGTATTCCTCATGGAACCGAGCTACTATACGAACTGAAACGCCAAGGAAACAATCTCAATCAAGCGGTAAAGAACGTATATATAGGAAAGGAAACAGAAGGAGAATTGAAAAAAGCCGCAGAGGAATGTAAGAAAGCCTATCGAAAACTGATAAGTGCGTTGGGAGGAGGATAATGCCGTTATTGAAAGTAAAAGCAAGCAAAAGCACCCCCAAAAGGGGATTCGTTATATAACTGCTCCGAAAAAAGCTGCATATATATCCGTACAAAATCTGTTCGAGGACGAGGACTATGCGGAACAGTTCAGGGAAACGGCAAGACGGTTCGGGAAAGGAGAGAAACGAGAGGAAAGGAAATATTATCATATCAAACTATCGCCCGACCGAAAAGACAGAGCGGAGCCCTTTATGGTACAGGAATATGCAAAAGCATATGCGGAAGAAATGTTTCCCGATTGCGAGTGCGTGATAGCCACGCATACAGACACAAGGACAGTTCACAGTCATATCATAGTCAACGCCGTCAATCCGATTACGGGAAAGAAGTTACATTATAACGATAAGGATTATACGATATTAAAAGAGAAGGCGAACGAAATCGGAGAAAGGTTCGGGTTTTCCTCTCTGGACTTCCGAAAGAAAGCGGAGAACAAGCGAACGAACGACGAACGGCACATTATCTTAAAGGGCGGCACTTCGTGGAAGGAAGAATTGCGGGAAGTGATAGAAGAAGGCAGACAGGTGGCTGAAACGCCCGAAGAATTTGAGGAGCATTTGAAACTGTACGGAGTGGAGATAACGCGGAGCGGAAAAGACTATTCGTATCTGCACCCGCAAAAACAAAAGGCGATCCGCGGGAAGCGGCTCGGAGAAAATTATTCAAAGGAGGGAATCAATTATTACATTAAAGAGAAGAGATACGGGAGAAACACCCGAACCATTGCAAATATTGCAGGAGATGAACGAGAAAGACAAGCAGGAACTACAAACCGCGTTACTGAAAGAAGCGTTGGCGATATCGAACGAGAAATCGAACAAATTACTCGAGCAGCAGAACAGGCTCATCGAGGAAATGCGTTCGGATATAGCCGGGATAGAATACAGTCTGAGGAAAGAGACGGAAAAAGCAGTGCGAGAAATCAAAGCGGAACGGGAAAAAACGGAAAAGCTGAACGAGAGTATTGTAACTCAAGTCGAAAAGGCGGTAAGGAGTTCAGCAAATGATTTGAAAGCGGAGCTATGGTCAAGCGTAGAGGAAGCTTTGAAAGGAGGGAAGGAAGAAATGGAAAAGACAAAAAGGGAAATAGAGAAACAAAGGAAGGAAATGCATATTGAAGGAGGGTTCCGTAAATTTTTCTTTTGGGCAACGCCTATCCTTCTGTTAGCGCAAACAATCGCAATTATATTTTTAATACTATAAGGAGGAATATCATCGAAGGAAATGTCAAGGAAGAAAAAGAATGGGACGGGAATACCGGATTATGAAATAGACGCTCTCGCAAGAGCATTGTTGCCTGCGATTCAGAGACTCTTTGAAACGGAGGAAGGGAAAAGAGAATTTGAGGAATGGAGAGCGGAAAGAAAGGAAGGACAACAGAATATGAAATCAAATAAGAAGTAGCAGTCCTATTGAAAGAGAGTATTTTGAAAAGTCCGCAAAAGAAAAGCGGGTTATGAAGAACAAAAAATATAGGGTTAAGCCGAATGTCATAAACCTAGAATAACGACGAAAGGGCTTGCGGAATTTCCGCAAGCCCTTTCTTTTTACTTTAAGTCTGAAAAATAGAAAGTAAAACCGAACCATTCGCTTGTAACGATACAGTTCGGATTATACTCGTTTGGTGCACCTTCAGGGACTCGAACCCTGGGCCCAATGATTAAGAGTCATTTGCTCTACCAACTGAGCTAAAGGTGCATATGGTGGTCCATCCGAGTCTCGAACTCGGGACACCTTGATTAAAAATCAAGTGCTCTACCAACTGAGCTAATGGGCCAACTATTGAAAAGAGCAAAACTCTAATAGTTTAAGTGGCTGGGGTGGCAAGATTTGAACTTACGAATGCCGGAATCAAAATCCGGTGCCTTAACCACTTGGCGACACCCCAATAAATAAATGGGGCGGGCGACAAGAATCGAACTTGCGACCTCCAGGGCCACAATCTGGCGCTCTAACCAACTGAGCTACACCCGCCATTTATTTGGTGCGCCTGAAGAGATTCGAACCCCTGACACACGGCTTAGAAGGCCGTTGCTCTATCCAACTGAGCTACAGGCGCATACTTGATGCTTTGCCGATATCGGCAGATGATCTGCGCCCGGCACTCAAAAAGTTTAGTGGAGCGGGTGATGGGAATCGGACCCACGCAACCAGCTTGGAAGGCTGGAATTCTACCATTGAACTACACCCGCATTTTTTAAGTTTCGGTGCCATATCAACAACGCTTGTATATAATAGCACTATTAAGAGAAATTGTCAAATCTTTTTTCGCGCTTTTTTGCAAATTTTCGGAAAAAATTTTTAATCGAAAAAGATGTGATAAAATTCTCAAAAAATGTTAAAAACGAACTCAAAAAAAACACTTCGGATAATGCAAAACATTTGTTGTCTAAACCGCTCCATGTATGTTATAATAGTAATATAAAGAAATACGGTCTGTTTCGAGGTGATTATGAAAATACTTTATGTATCCGACTTAGACGGCACCTTGATTACCCGCAGAGAACGCATTTCCGAGTATAGTTTGAAACTGCTCGGCTCGCTAGTATCAGAGGGACTGCTCTTTACTTACGCGACGGCGCGTTCGCTGGCTTCGGCCGAAGCCGCGGTCGCGGGATTGAATCATTCTTTGCCCGTTATTGTGTATAACGGCGCTTTGATTATCAATCCGATTACGAAAGAGTCGTTATTTTCCTTAACCTTTTCCCAAGAGAAGAAAGAGAAACTCATCGAAGAACTCAATACTTTCGGAGTGTCTCCTGTCGTTCATGCACGGGAAGGCGGGGAAGACAAAATTTTTTGGGTTCGCGGTCGGGAATCCGAGGGACAGCTCCGTTATCTTTCCCGCAGAGTCGGAGATAAACGTTTAAATCCCGTGGGAAACGATAGGGAACTTGGCCGCGGAGATGTTTACTTTTTTGCGTGTAACGGTGCCTATGACAAAATGAAGCAGATTCATGACGCTTTGGAAGAGAAAGGAGTATATAGTCTGATTTACCCCGAAGTTTATCGAAAGGATTATTGGCTGGAAATTTTACCGAAAGGTGCGACGAAGGCCAATGCGGTTGTGCGCTTAAAAGAGCTGCTCGGTTGCGATAAAGTAATTTGCTTCGGCGATTCCGCCAACGATTCGGAAATGTTCGATGTCTGCGACGAAAAGTACGCGGTAAAAAACGCAGATGAATGGCTGAAAAAGAAGGCGACGGGCGTCGTCGGCTACTGTGAGGAGGACGGTGTAGCCAAGTGGCTGGCGGAATATGCCTTTATCGGGCGTTAAACTCTTCTTCACACGACGAAGAATGTGGCGCCGGAGCGGAAAGCAATAACCCAAAGATAGACGTTCAGAACGCCCAAAATGGGCATTAAAATCATAAGGAAAAGACTTTTCAATCGGTATTTATAGATAAACATACAGATATAAATCGTAATTGCACCGCCGAGGAAGGCTGTCAGGACAAGCCTTCCGTCCGAGGACTTGTTCGGGTGTTCTTCGTCGTAATCGTCCTTCAATCCCTTGATGAGTAAAAAGGAATAAAAGTTGACTGCGAGGATATACGCGATGAAAAAGAGATACAGAATCAGCATACTTTCAGTATGTTCCGTTTTTGCAAAAAATAAAAGAGGTATATATAAATTATGACAATGAAGAAAAGAGCTTTGGTAAGTGTTTCGGATAAGAGGGGCGTAGTGGATTTTTGCCGCGGGCTCAAAAAATGCGGTTATGAAATCATTTCTACGGGCGGAACGGCAAAGGCACTGACGGAAGCAGGAATTTCCGTTATCGGTATCAGCGACATTACGGGTTTTCCCGAATGTCTCGACGGGAGGGTAAAGACGTTGCATCCTGCAGTTCATGCGGGACTTTTGGCCATGCGCTCCAATCCCGAACATATGGCTCAGCTCGAAAAGTTGGGGATTAATACAATCGATGTGGTCGTCGTCAACCTTTATCCCTTTAAGGCGACAATTTCCAAACCGGGCGTTTCGTTTGCGGAAGCCGTGGAGAATATCGACATCGGCGGCCCGACCATGATTCGCGCCGCGGCGAAAAATTATCAGGACGTCGCAGTCGTCGTAGACCCTAAGGATTACGAAAAAGTACTTTCCGAGTTAGAGTCGGGCGGCGTTTCTTTGGAAACGAAGAAATACCTTCAATATAAAGTGTTTGCGCATACGGCGGTATACGACAGCATGATTTCCAATTATCTCGCCGGACAGCTGGGGATTCGTTTCCCCGACAGCATTACGTTCGCCTATGAAAAGGCGCAGGATATGCGCTACGGCGAAAACCCTCATCAGGGCGCTTCCTATTATAACGAAGAATTTATTCGTGCGGGATCTTTGTCCAAGGCAAAACAGCTTTGGGGCAAGGAGCTTTCCTATAATAACATCAACGACGCGAACGGCGCTTTGGAGCTCGTGAAAGAATTCGACGAGCCGTGCGTGGTTGCCAGCAAGCACGCAAATCCCTGCGGAGTAGGCATCGGAGAGACGATTTACGACGCTTATATAAAAGCGTATGAATCCGACCCCGTTTCCGTGTTCGGCGGAATCCTCGCCATCAACGGCACTGTGGACGAAAAAACCGCGGCGGAAATCAATAAAATTTTCATAGAAATCGTCATTGCGGAACATTTTACGCCCGAAGCGCTGGCGATTTTGCAAACCAAAAAGAATATCCGCCTTTTGGAGCTGCCCGATATCCGCGTGCGCCGCGAAAAGAGCGCTTACGATATGAAGAAAGTATACGGGGGGCTGCTGATTCAGGATTATGACGAGACACTGTATAACGAAGAAGATGTGAAAGTCGTCACGAAACGGGCGCCCACGAAAGAGGAGATGAAGGCGCTTCTGTTCAATTGGAAAGTCGTAAAATATACGAAATCCAATGCCATCGTCATCGGCAAGGAAGATAGAACGACGGGGATCGGCATGGGACAGACGAACCGCATCTGGGCGGCTCAGCAAGCGATTGAACATGCAGGGAAAGAAGCTAAGGGATCGGTTATGGCTTCCGATGCGTTTTTCCCGTTCCCCGATTGCGTGGAAGAGTGCGTCAAAGCGGGAATTACCGCGATTATTCAGCCGGGCGGGAGTATCCGCGATCAGTTGTCTGTCGACGCTTGCGATAAAGCGGGGATTGCGATGATTTTCGTGGGACAGCGCCATTTCAGACATTGATGTGAGGAGAAAATAAGAGATGGAATTTTTCCTTACGCTGACTTTTTTGTTTGCGGTCGGCGCGCTGTGCGGCTGGGTAATAGAATTGTTTTTCCGCCGTCTGAACAGCAAAAAGTGGATTAATCCCGGTTTTTTACACGGACCATATCTCCCCTTATATGGTTTCGGACTCGTTTTTCTGTTTTTGATTGCCCGTATACCGCTCGACGGAATTTCTCCTGTATGGCTTCGCTATGCGGTTACATTGGCGGTCATCTGTGTGGTAATGACGCTCATCGAATACCTGGCGGGCTTGATTTTTATCAAAGGCATGGGGATTAAACTTTGGGATTATTCCGGACGGCCCGGAAATATTCAAGGGATTATCTGTCCGTTATTTTCCTTGATTTGGACAATTATCGGCGGCGGATATGTGTTTTTCCTCGATCCGTTGATTACCCGAATGGTGGGGTGGTTCACGAATAATATTTACTATTCCTTCTTTGTCGGAATATTTTTCGGCCTGTTTTTTTGGGATTTGGCGTCTACGTTAAAATTATCCGCAAAAATCAGAAAATTTGCGAAAGAGAATCGCATCGCCGTGCGATACGAAGAATTGAAACTGACGATTAAGAGCTATCTCGATACAGAAAAATTGAAGAGCAGTTTCCTTAATCCTTTCAAGGCCTCCAAAGAAGCAATTAAGAAATCTTTTGAAAAGTATATGGAAAACTTCCGCAACGGTATTTATAGTCCGAAACGAAAAAAGAAAAATAAGTCAGAGGACGAAGACGAGGAAAAGAAAAATTAAAATTAAAAAACCGGCAGGGCTATGAGCCTGCCGGTTTTCACATAATCACAACAATGATAAAATAAGCAAAAGGAAACCGTCCTTCCCTAAAATCGGCTTTGGCCGTTTTTACGAATAGACCGGGAAGCGACGAAAAAATAGCAGAAAAAGGAACGGACTTTATTTTTCCGCAGCCGCCGCGGTTGCGGCCGCCGCCCTTTCCGCCTTATATTCGGCAATCGCCTTGGACAGTTGGTCGGGACAGGACGTGCCGTTTCTGCAACGAATCCCCGCGAGCAGGTTTTCGATTTCGTCGATTTTTTTTCCCTCGACAAGGCGGGCGATCCCTTGAAGATTGCCGCCGCAGCCGCCGATAAAGCGCACATTATGAAGTTTGTCTTCGGCGTCGACGTCGAAGAGGATTTGTCTCGAACAGGTTCCTTTCGTGGAATAAGTAAACATAGTTTGGTCACCTCGATGATAAGTTGAGCTCAATCTACCAATGTTTCATAAATGGCGGAATAGAGTTCAGATGCTTTGCTTTCCCAATTTTTATAGATATTCTGCGCGGTTTTTTTGTCGGGTACGACAAATTTCAATTCCAGCATAGGCTGAACGGGTGCGATAATTTTGAGAAATACCGTATAAGTTCCGTCTTTGTTTTGATAATAATCCGCCTTGCACTCCTGGCGGTTTCTGAGTTTTCCGCTGTTTTTCTTTACGAAAGCGGAAATTTCTTCGCGGATACTTTTGGGAATATTGATATAGAAGTTATTGAGGCTTTCCCGCCCGTCGGTAGTAATGGTATAGAGCGGTTCCTCGTCGGAAGAGAGACGGCAGATAAAACCGTCCTCTAAAAGTTTGGGAAGCAGTTCCATGCAGTCCATATAATTTAGCCAATTATTGCTGGTCGTGCACATTTCGACGATCGTGCGCTCGGAAAGGGCACTTTCCATCTTATCGAAAACGAAAAGAACGATTAATTTGTTTACGGATGTCTCGCCCTGTATCTGCATTGGTAAAAGCTCCTCAAACGGTCGGAAAAAAGACCGAAAATATTTTCGGTCGAACGAAACCGCCCTTTGGCGGTCGTCATTTTTGAATATGCCGGATTATGCGGCAAATTTTTTCAGCTTCTCTAAAAGATCCGCGCAATCGTCGGAATAAATTTCTACCGTGAGAGGCTGGGACAGATCGAGCGAGAAGATACCGAGGATAGACTTTGCATCTACGACATATTTTCCGCTTTTCAAAAGAATTTCATAAGAACAGTCTTGGGTAATAGAAACGAACTCTTTGACTTTTTGGGCCATTTCGAGAGAAATTTTTACGGATTTCATTTGGATTTTTACCTCCGATAATTTTGATTGTCTATATTATACATAAAATTGCAAGTAAAATCAAGATATTTTCGGAAAATTTCTTTAATATTTTTTGTTTTTGTGCTATAATGACAATATAGGCAACAAAACCTATAAACTTTAACTAAATGCTAGGGAGGTAAAAAAATGGAGCTTACAGAAAAAACTGTGAAAAAAAATTATGTCTATCGCGGGAAAATTATTTCCGTCCGTGCCGACGACGCTCTCCGTCCGGACGGGAAACCCTGTAAAAGAGAGATAGTGGAACACTCCGGCGGGGCCTGTGTGCTCTATTCGGAGGACGGAAAAATTTTATTGGTCAAACAATATCGATACGCTTACGGAGAGACGATTTATGAGATTCCCGCGGGCAAGCTCAATGCGGGAGAAGAACCGGCCCTTGCAGCAGCCAGGGAGCTGGAAGAGGAGGCGGGAATCCGTGCGGATTGTTTGACGCTTCTGTTTACGATGTATCCCACTCCCGGATATACGAACGAAAAGATTTATATTTATCGTGCCGAAAGCGGAACGCATACCTCCGCCCACCTCGACGAGGGAGAATTTCTGACGGCGGAGTTTCTGCCCGAAGAAACGGTTAAGCGTATGTTGGAAAGCGGAGAAATTAATGACGGAAAGACGATTATCGCTTTACAGGCTTACTTTCTGTCCTTGAAAAATTGAAAATACAGAAAACGCGCTTTATCAGAGAGAATTCAAAACCTAATTTCAGACAGCCAAGCCCCCGACGAATACTTGCGTCGGGGGCTTGTTATATTTTGGCGTACGGATATATATTGTCTGTTATTCCTCTTGATTTTCGAGCGCCCGTTTTTCCGTCCGAGAGCTTTGAGTCGTCTGTTACGTTGTCCGCATATTTTTTCGGTAATCCGTAGGCGAAATATCGTTTAGGTCTTTGAATTTTTTTGCGAAAAAAGAAGGAGAAGCAAATCCTACCGCGTTTGCGACGGAAGTTACATTGAGATCTGTGGTACGCAATAATACTTTTGCTTCCTGTATACGCTTTTGATTGAGATAGCGTATGGGGGAAACTCCGTAGGCCTGGGTGAAGAAATGAATTAAATGAAATTTATTGATAAAAGCCTTTTGCGCCAATTCGTCCAATGTCAAATCGAAAGCAAAATGCCGATCGATATACTGCTTTACAAAGACGATTTCTTTGGTTGCGTTTCGGTTGTCTACCGTTTCAGAGAACGAAAGATCGTTCGTCCGAAGTATGGGAATCAACAGACAGCAAAGCCGATGATATACCATCAACTCATAGTAAGGCGCCTTTTTTTCGAATTCGTCCGCTATTTTTTGTACATATCCGAGCGTTCTTTCGCTGTATTCGGGATTGTGAAATACGGGACAAAAGCCACCGTTCTCCGCGAGCGTATCGTGTCGGGGGGGGGGGGATTTTTGGCGAGCAGATAAAGAGATATTATCGATTCCGAAAATATAATATTTGAGCGGATTTTTCGGGGAAGAAGTTTCCGTATGTATGGTGTACGGATTGATGATGACAAAATCGCCGCGCGTCAAAGAAAACGCCTGCGTATCGATGATAAATTCTCCCTTACCGTCAAAGACGTATAAAAGTTCCAAAAAGGGATGATAATGCGGGGTGGAATGCCAATCGTCCCCGTATTCCGACTGAGTCAGATATAAAAGCTTCGGCTTGAAATTGTTGAGTTCCTCATCGGAAAATTCATAGCGTATACTGCTCATATTGGAATTCGCCCCTTACTCTGTTACAGATATTATAACATAAAAAAAACTTTTCGTCAAGATGAAAATAGAAATTATATATTGATACATTTTATCGTTTGATTGGTATATAATTGTTCGTTTTTCAGAAAAATATCTGTATGTAACCGCAATTTTTTGATAGAACGGCGCAACTTTGTTATTGAAAGAGGGAATTTTTTCCTTTACAATATAGACAAGATAACGCGGAAAAAGCGAATATCTGAGGAGGAAAGTTATGAATAAAAAATTTGTAGCGTTAATCAGTTCGGTTGTGATGTTGGGAAGCTCGATAGCTCTTGCGGCGTGCGGCGATGATAACAAGAATCAGTTTACCGTCGCCTATCTTTCGGGCGGCCGCGGCGAAACCTATGTCGAGAGGCTGTACGAGGAATTCCAGAAGACAGACGTCTATAAAGACTACCTCAAAGAAAAGGGACTCGAAGATCTTAAACTCAACGTCATCAAGGGCGGTGCGGATAACGTAACGGGAGACGTACGGAATGCTCTGAATACGGGAACGAAAGTCGACGTACTGTTTCTGAACTTCGGAATGACGGGCGTGGATTTGACGGAAAGCCTCGTCCGCAGCAAACAGTTGACGGATTTGACCTCGCTGCTCGACGAAAAGGTCTACGGAGAGGAAACGACGCTGGGAGACAAGCTCGTTCCGGGGCTTTTGGAAAACTATACGACTAAGCCGTACGGCGACGGAAAAGTTTATACGCTTCCCGCATTCTACTCCCCGACGGGGCTTTGGTACGATGCGTCGAGATTCAACGAAAACGGCACGGACGGCAAATATAAGCTCCCGACGACCTGGGAGGAATTCTGGGCGCTCGGCGACGAGTTGAACGACGCAATTGAAGCGAACGGAAATAAAGTCGACGGAGAACATCCCGCACTGTTCACCTATCCCACCGCAGGTTATTTCGACGGGTTTATTTATGCTGCGGTCGCAGGAATTGCAGGAGAGGAAAAGTTCCTCGATATGCTCGGTTATACGGACGGGATTTGGGAAGACGCCGATATAAAAAATGCTTTGAGCGTCGTCGTCAAGCTCCGTAATTATCTCGAACCGAATACGGTCGCTCAGGCGAACACCGATTTCAAAAAGAATCAACAGGCAGTCATAGGCACTCAGGACGGAAAATCGAAAGGTACCGCTCTGTTTATTCCCAACGGCGACTGGCTGCCCTCCGAAATGTCGGCAAGCACCCCGAAAGACTACAAATGGGGATTCATGGCTCTGCCCAAGAAAGATGCAAGTTCCAAGAGCTACGTGAATACTTTCCTTGAAAACGTCTATCTGCATAAAGATGGGGCACATGGCGAACTTGCGAAAGAGTTCCTGCTCTATTATTTCAGCGATACGGGCGCGAAGATCGTCGCAGAGGAATCCAAAGCGATTATTCCCACGCAGGATTCTTTGAAGAATGCTAAGGAAAACAAGATTCCCGATTCCACGATAGAACTTTACAATGCATATAACGGCAACGGCGCGGTATCGGGCAGCTTTGTGGCGACCGACGAAGTTCCGGGACTTAAATGGAGCGACGTATTGTTCAACGACCTCAACGATAAAGTATTCAATTCCAGCAACGCGAGCAAAACGGACGAAACCCTTCTGAACGAATGGATCGCCAGGTTGGAAGAAGCCAGCGATAAGTTGCGGGCAAAAATCATTAAGTAACGATTGAATGGAACCGAGCAGGGAGGAAGGAGGCTCTTCCTCCCTTGATTTTCAAAAAGGAGGCAGATGATGGAAAATTTGTCTACGGAAGTACCCGCCGAGAAGACCGCGGGCGAAAAAGTATTCAAAAAAATTGACAGAGAAAAGCGAAGAGCGGACAAAGCTCGTACGGGGTTTATTATTGCGACGGTCGTTCCTTCGCTTGTTTTGTTCCTGTTGTTCGTCATACTTCCCGTATTCAATATGCTGTATACGTCCTTTTTCAGCTGGGACGGCATAGGGGATAAAGTATTTATTAAAACCGAAAACTACGAAGTATTGTTTCATAACGAAGATTTTTGGTCGGCGTTCAAGAATACGCTTTTTCTTATTTTCTTCGTAACGATCTTTACGATAGGCTTTGCGTTGTTTTTTGCGGCGGTGCTTTCTAAGGGGAAAACAAAAGGAAAAACTTTTTTCCGTATCGTATTCTATATCCCGAATATTTTGTCCATTGTCGTCATTTCCGCTATTTTTTCTGCGGTATTCGCTCCCTCTTACGGCGTGATCGGCGCGATAGCGAAACTTTTCGATAAGGCGTATACGGGTTGGCTGGGGGACATGGACGCGGTTATGTGGTGTATTACTTTCGCCATGGTCTGGCAGGCCGTAGGGTATTATATGGTCATGTATATCGCGGGGATGGACGGCGTCCCCGACCACCTTTACGAAGCCGCGGATCTCGAAGGATGCAGTAAAATTCGTCAGTTCTTCATGATTACGGTGCCTTTGACTTGGGACGTAATCCGTACCACGCTCACGTTCTTTATTATCAGTACGATCAATATGAGCTTCCTGTTCGTGGACGCGATGACGCAGGGGCAGGCGAATTCTCACGTGTTGCTTTCGTATATGTATAGTTTCTTCGGTTCTCAATACGGTTATGCCATGGCAATCGGAATGGTTGTGTTCGTATTCGCGTACGGGGTTTCCCTGATTGTTCAATTTTTGACCCGCCGTGAAACGGTACAATATTGACGGGAGGAAAATATGATGGAAAATCAGATAAAAAATCAATCGGGTTTCTCCTGGGAGAAAGTAGGGCGTTATGCTGCGAAAATTTTCAAATATGCTTTGCTTATTGTATTCGCGCTCCTTATTCTGCTGCCGCTTTTCTGGGTGGTCATGTCCTCCTTAAAAACGACGCAGGAAATCAATTCCAACGCATTCTCTTTCCCGAAACAATTTTATTTTCAGAACTATGTCAATGCATGGAACAGAGCGAGCATGGGTACGTATTTCGGAAATTCGATTTTTCTGACAGCCGCGAGTCTTGCGTTGCTCGTCCTTCTTGCGGTGCCTTGTTCCTATACGCTTGCACGTTTCAAATTCCGAGGTTCAAAAGCCATAAGCCTCATTTTTATGGCGGGGTTATTTATCAATATCAATTATATTGTCCTGCCCCTTCATATCATGTTGTTCAATTTCGGCAAGGCGATAGGAATCGGGGCAAATATGACGAATAACTATTTTACCGTTATCGTACTGTACGCTTCCACGAGTCTTTCGTTCAGCATATATCTCATGAACAGTTATTTCAAAGCGCTTTCGCCCAGTTTCGAGGAGGCTGCGAAAATTGACGGATGCGGATATTTCAAAACTTTTTTATATGTTTGTGCTCCGCTTGCAATGCCGAGTATTCTGACGGTTATCCTCTTCAATTTCCTGTCCTATTGGAACGAGTATATTTTGGCGAATACTTTCTTGGATAAGGCAAAAGCGACGCTTCCCGTCGGGTTGCTCAGAATCATGCGGGAATCGAAAGTCGCCGACGACCTCGGAAGAATGTATGCGGGGCTTATGATTGTCATTATCCCGGTACTCATCGTATATTCTTTCGTACAGGGACAGCTGACGAAGGGAATCACGGTCGGGGGCGTAAAGGGATAATACCTTTGAAAGAGCGATTTTTATAAAAGAATATTTGCATAAGGGCAAAGTTTTGCCCGATTTATCGGAGACAGAAATATGAAAAAGAAAACTTTTGGAGGAGGTCTCACGATTCCCACCGAAACGGGGTTCGTAGACGAGACATTGAAACTTTTGGAACGTTGGGGCGCAGATGCGGTGCGCGATTGCGACGGAACCGCCATGCCCGATGAAATCAAGCGAGCGGGATATAAAATTTATTCGACCTATTTCGTTGCTCGCGGCGATAACGAATTTGCAAAGACCGTGCCCGATGAGAGGACACATTTCTTCGTATGCAGCGAATATATCGCCGCATCGGAGAAAACATTGGTCGTGGATATTTTACGCGGATATTTCAAGCAACAGATTCAACCGGAATACGATTGCGACATGAGCAAGTATTGGGAGGTTATCGACCGCACGACGGGAGAGATAGTTCCCGTGTCCGATTGGTCGGCGGATAAGGAAAGCAATTTGGTGACGATTCAAAATTGTAAAAAGTTCCACCAGTATTCCGTTTCGTTTCTTGCCCGCGCCGTTTGGGACAGTACGCAGATGTATAATTACATCACGAATCATTGGACGAAAGACAAGGATTTGCCGTTTGACGCGCGTTGTAAAAAGACGGGAGAATACATCGTAAAGCGCATGGAAAAATGGCTGGACGAACATCCCGATACGGACGTGGTACGCTTTACGACGTTTTTCTATCACTTCACGTTGTTATTCAATCATATCGGGAAGGAAAAATTTGTCGATTGGTTCGGTTACAGTGGTTCTGTCAGTGTGAAAGCGCTGGAAGCGTTTGAAAAGGAATACGGTTATGCGCTTCGTCCGGAGGATATTATTGACGAAGGGTATTACAATTCCCCCTTCCGTGTACCGAGCAAGGCCTTCTCCGATTATATGGATTTTACCATGCGCTTTGTTTCTTCCACGGCTAAAAAGCTGGTGGAAAAGGTTCACGAAAAGGGCAGGGAAGCGATGATGTTCCTCGGCGATAATTGGATAGGCACCGAGCCTTACGGAAAGTATTTCCAAAGTATCGGACTCGATGCAGTGGTCGGCAGTGTGGGCGGCGGAGTTACGGTGCGCATGCTGACGGATATTCCGGGACTTAAATATGTAGAAGGAAGATTCTTGCCGTATTTCTTCCCCGATACGTTTTATGAGGGCGGAGAACCGACCAAGGAATTAAAAAAGAATTGGCGCACGGCGCGTAGGGCTATGCTGAAAAAGCCGCTCGACAGAATCGGTTACGGAGGGTATTTGAGTTTGGCCGCGAAATTTCCCGATTTTGTGGAGGAAGTCGAGCATATTGCAGATGAATTCAGAGAAATTTATCGTAAGGTAAAGGGAAATAATCCCTATTCCAATTTGAAAGTGGCCGTTATTAACGCATGGGGTAAAATTCGTTCATGGCAGTGCTTCATGGTCGCTCATGAGTTGTGGTATCAAAAAGTATATTCTTATCAAGGCATTTTGGAGGCGCTCAGCGGAATGCCGGCAGACGTAGAGTTCCTGAGCTTTGACGACGTATTAAACGGCGCATTGGAGGGATTTGATGTCGCAATCAATGCGGGAGACGCAGGAACGGCTTATTCGGGCGGAAAGTGCTGGAATAATCCCGACTTGGAAGCAAAGGTCAGGGAATGGGTGTATAACGGAGGCGGACTCATCGGCGTAGGGGAACCCTCTGCCTATCTCAAAAACGGCAGATATTTTGTCCTTTCCGATGTATTCGGAGTCGATAAAGAACTTGGATTTACGCTTTCCACGGATAAATATAACCTCGAAAAAGTAAGCGGGCATTTCATTTTGGAGGATGCGAAAGCTCCTCTCGATTACGGCGAGGGAATGAAGAGTATTTATGCGAAACCCGATACTTCGGTTTTGGATATATGCGGACAGGACGTATTCATGGCGGTGAACGATTACGGCAAGGGCAGAGCCTTTTATATGGCAGGGCTTCCTTATAATATCCAGAACGAGCGCATTTTGTACCGTGCCTGTCATTATGTGGCCCATAAGGAAAAATTGCTTAAACGCTGGTATTGTGACGATACGGCCGTGACGGTGCAATATTATCCGCAGATCGGAGAATGTGCCCTCGTCAATAACGGAGATGCGGCGGTCGATACGACATTCTATGACGGAAACGGAAAAGCTGAAAAAATCTCCCTTTCGTCCGGAGAACTTCTCTGGCGCAAAGTATAATCGGACATGATAAAAAACCGGACGAATTTTTTTCGTCCGGTTTTAGTCTGATAAAAATACTCTTTCTCCGATTGACTTTGTTCCGGTTTTTTTGTATAATGACGTTAGGAAAGCGAGTATGAAAAGCCGGCTTCCGCTGCAATATCCACGGAGGTAAAACTATGAAACTTCTGATCATACGACACGGAGACCCCGATTACGTACACGATACCTTGACGGAAAAAGGAAAGAGAGAAGCTGAATTGCTCTCCCGAATGTTAGTAAAGGAAAAGATCGATTTTATTTATTGTTCTCCTTTGGGACGGGCCAAGGAAACTTGTGCCTATACGGCGGAAAAATTAAAAATGACGCCCGTAGTATGTCCTTGGCTGCAAGAATTTGACTATCGCGTTGAATTGCCCGACGGGGAAAAGAATCATTTGATTTGGGATATGCTTCCCGAATTTTGGACAGGGCGAAAGGAAATGTACGATAACGACTGCTGGCTGGATCAACCCTTTATGGAAACGGGGCATATCCGAGAACATTATCGTGACGTGATACAGGGGTTTGATGAACTGCTTGCAAAACATGGCTATATGCGGGAAGGGAAAATTTATCGCGCGGAAAATCCCAATCGAGATACCGTGGCGCTCTTTTGCCATTTCGGTTTAGAAACCGTATTGTTGTCGCGCCTGTTCAATATTCCTCCTACCGTCCTCGCTCATGTATTCGTAGCTCTGCCCACCTCCGTAACGACTTTATATACGGAAGAACGCCGCAAGGGAAAAGTTATATTCCGCTGCTGCGCCTTCGGAGAAACGACACATCTCTATATCGGAAAAGAAGCGCCTTCCTTTTCCGCACGTTTTTGCGAAACTTTCGATTCCGATGAAAGACATGACTAACTAAAAGTTAGATATTAGTATATTTCATTCCTTGAAGTATAACGAAAAAGATTTTTCTTTCATATGGGCAGGGTAGAGATGAGCGCTTTTCCCAAAAAACAGAAAAGAAAAATTTTGAGATAAAATATTATATTTATTCATATAATTAAATAAAATAACATGTTTTACAAATAAAATAAACGAGGAAGACTTCAAAAAAAGTAAATAAAATAAAGAAAAATATTCAATAACCATTGACAAAGTGAAAAATGTGTGATATGATTATATACAATAAAATATGCGGAAAGAAATTCGGTAAGTAATTGTTAAGGTCTTTTGACCTGATTAAATATCCGATAGAAAAAGTTGTGGGGAGAAGCATGACTTTGGAAGAATCCAGCGAAGAGAAAGAGGAGCTGTTTCAAAGAGCTCCTTTTAAGAGATACAAAAGACAAAACAACGGACGCGAATTCAGCATCGACGGATAAAGCCGATGCGGTTTTTACGTTCGTTGTTTTCTTTTTTAGGGAAAAAGGGAAAAAAGCAGAAAGATTTGCGGAAAATATTTATAGGGGTTCTATGATAGATTGACGCTTTTCGGCGGATAATAAATATAATATATCAGATAAAAAACGGAGGAATGTGCATGCTTACGACAGCGGAACTGTATGATTTCGGCCATACCCTTGCGGGAGAGTATCTTTCGAGATATACTTATCCTTGGGAGGCTTTGAAAGGGATTAAAGACTTTATTCTCGCTTTGGGCGAAACATTAGACAAGGGAGAATATACAGAAATCTCCCCGAGTGTATGGGTGCATAAAACGGCGAAAATCGCTCCGACCGCGTACTTGGGAGCTCCTTGTATTATCGGAGCGGGGACGGAGGTGAGACACTGTGCGTTTATCCGCGGTTCTGCGTTGGTGGGGGAAAACTGCGTGGTGGGAAATTCGGTAGAGCTGAAAAATGTCATACTGTTCGACAATGTGCAAACTCCGCATTATAATTATGTCGGAGACAGTATATTGGGTTATAAATCGCACATGGGAGCGGGTTCGATCACATCTAACGTAAAATCCGACAAAACGCCGGTAACCGTAAAAAACGGGACGGAAATCATAGAGACGGGACTGAAAAAAATGGGGGCGATGTTGGGCGATTTTGTAGAAGTCGGCTGCAACAGCGTTCTCAATCCGGGAACCGTCATCGGGCGGAACACGAACATTTATCCGCTGTCCTGTGTCCGCGGGGTCGTGCCTGCAGATTCAATCCGGAAAACGGGAGGTGTAACGGTAAAGAAAAAATAAGATTAATATAGAACGAAAAGAGAAACTTGCACGCGTATATTTTAAGGGAAAGAAATCGGGCGAGGCCGAAAAGCGCTGAAAAAATGGCGCGGAGTTTTCGAGGACAGGGTTGAATGGATAAGGTCGGCACTGAAAAGTCCGACATTTGCACGGAGCGCCTCGCATTGCGGATACTTAATTTCCGCATGTGGAAAGAATGATTCGGATTTGAGAGTTTTAAGAGGAAATAAATTTTTTATAAGAGGAAATGTCTATGGGTAAATATTTCGGTACAGACGGTTTTCGCGGCGAAGCCAACGAAAACCTGACGGCGGACCACGCTTATAAGGTGGGACGCTTTCTCGGCTGGTACTTCAACGAATGTAAAAAGCGTTCGGGGACGGGCGAACGGGCGCGCATCGTCATCGGAAAAGACACGCGGCGTTCGGGGTATATGTTTGAATACGCGTTAGTCGGCGGACTCGTTTCGTCAGGCGCGGATGCATACCTGCTGCACGTTACGACGACGCCTTCGGTCGCTTACGTGGTGCGCACGGAGGGGTTCGATTGCGGCATCATGATTTCGGCCAGCCACAATCCTTACTACGACAACGGAATCAAGCTGTTCAACGGTCAGGGTGAAAAGATGGACGAAGGGACGGTGGAGCTCGTCGAAAATTATCTTGACGGAAAGCTGGTCGCTTTCGGAGAGAAGTGGGGAGAAATTCCCTTTGCACGTCGGGAGGAAATCGGCCGCACGGTGGATTACGTCGCGGGCAGAAACCGCTATGTCGGATATCTCATTTCTCTCGGAATATACAGTTTCAAGGGCTATAAGGTAGGGCTTGACTGTGCGAACGGCAGTTCTTGGAATATCGCAAAAAGCGTATTCGATGCTCTCGGAGCAAAGACGTATGTCATCAATGCGGAGCCGGACGGGACGAATATCAACAAAAACGCGGGTTCCACGCATATCGAAGGATTGCAAAAGTTCGTGGTGGAAAACGGACTCGACGTCGGTTTTGCCTACGACGGAGACGCGGACAGGTGTCTTTGCGTAGACGAAAAGGGCAACGTCGTAGACGGGGATCTTATTCTTTATATCTATGCCCGCTATATGAAAGAGCGGGGAGTATTGCTCAATAATACGGTCGTTACGACGATAATGTCTAACTTCGGTCTGTATAAGGCTTTCGACGAAATCGGAATCGAATATGCCAAGACGGCAGTAGGGGACAAATACGTCTACGAATATATGGCAGAGCACGGCGATTGCATCGGCGGCGAACAATCGGGGCACATCATTTTTTCCAAATACGCCTCCACGGGCGACGGGATTTTGACCAGTCTGAAAGTCATGCAGGCGATGATTGCCAAGAAATCGACGCTCAGCAAGCTCGCAGAACCCGTGACGATTTATCCTCAGGTTCTCAAAAACGTGCGGGTGAAAGATAAAGCGGCGGCGAAAAACGACGCCGACGTACAGGCCGCGGTTGCCGCGGTGGCGGCAAAGCTCGGTGACACGGGGCGGATTCTGCTTCGCGAATCGGGAACGGAGCCCGTTATCCGCGTCATGGTGGAAGCGGAGAACAAAGAAATTTGTCAGTCCTGCGTGGACGAAGTCGTGTCCGTGCTCAAAAAGAAAGGACACGGGGCGGATTGAGGAGAAGGTATGTGCGGAATTGTCGGATATATCGGTAAAAAACAAGCGGCACCCATTCTTCTCGACGGGTTGGCGAAATTGGAATATCGCGGTTACGATTCGGCAGGGATCGCCGTGCGCGACGGCAGCGCGGAAGCGGTGGTCGTCAAAGCCAAGGGGCGATTGAAAGTCCTTGCGGAAAAGACGAACAGCGGACTTTCCGTAAAGGGCTGCTGCGGAATCGGGCATACGCGCTGGGCGACACACGGCGAACCTTCTGCCGAAAACGCTCATCCTCATTATAGCGACGATAAAAACGTCATCGTCGTGCATAACGGAATCATCGAGAATTATCAGGAACTCAAAGAAAAACTGTCAAAGAGCGGCTATGCGTTTTACTCTCAGACGGATACCGAGGTTCTGGCGAAACTCGTCGATTATTATTATAAAAAATACGGCGACGGGCCGATAGATGCGCTGGCGAGGTGTATGATGCGCGTGCGCGGCTCGTACGCGCTGGCGGTCATGTATAAGGACTATCCCGAAGAACTTTACGTTGCAAGAAAGGACAGTCCCATGATCATCGGCGCGGAAAAGGGCGAAACTTTCCTCGCGTCCGATGTTCCGGCAATTCTCAATTATACGAGAAACGTCTATTACATCGGAAATCTGGAAATTGCCAAATTGGAAAAAGGGAAGGTCTCTTTTTTCAATATCGATCGGGAAGAAATCTCCAAAGAGATTACGGAAATCAAATGGGACGCAAAGTCCGCGGAGAAAGCGGGTTTTGAACACTTCATGATGAAGGAGATTCACGAACAGCCCAAGGCCGCGCAGGATACTTTGAACTCCATCGTTAAAAACGGCACAATCGATCTGTCCGAATGCGGACTGACGGAGGAGCGGATAAAATCCGTCGGGCATATTTATATCGTCGCCTGCGGTTCTGCTTATCATGCGGGCATGGTGGCGCAATACGTCATCGAGAGCCTCGCAAAAATTCCCGTTCGGGTAGACCTCGCGTCGGAATTTCGTTACCGTAAGCCGCTCCTCGAAAAAGACGGCCTGGTGATTATCATCAGCCAGTCGGGCGAGACGGCGGACAGTCTCGCGGCGTTGCGGGAAGCGAAGGGGAGAGGAATAAAGACCTTGGCGATCGTCAACGTAGTGGGCTCTTCCATCGCGCGGGAAGCGGACGACGTGTTCTATACGCTCGCGGGGCCCGAAATCGCGGTCGCGACAACGAAAGCCTATTCGACGCAGCTTATCGCGGGTTATCTTTTGGCGGTGCAGTTTGCAAAGGTGCGCGGGCAGATAGACGAAAAGAGATATTCCTCGCTCGTCAAAGACCTGCTGGCTTTGCCCGATAAAATGAAACGGGTATTGGAGGATAAAGAACGAATTCAATGGTTTGCCGCGAAGTTCGCAAACGCAAAGGATATTTTCTTTATCGGCCGCGGAATCGATTATGCCGTCAGTATGGAAGGCAGTCTCAAAATGAAGGAAATCAGCTATATCCATTCGGAGGCGTATGCGGCGGGCGAGCTCAAACACGGCACAATCAGCTTGATCGAGGACGGGACGCTGGTCGTCAGCGTACTCACGCAGCAGGAATTGTATGAAAAGATGATCGGCAATATGGCGGAGGTCAAGAGCCGCGGCGCTTATTTGATGGGCTTGACGGCTTACGGAAACTATAATGTCGAGGACACGGCGGACTTTACTACATATATCCCGCGCACGGATTCGCTGTTTACGGCGAGTTTGGCGGTCATTCCTCTGCAACTGATGGGATATTACGTCAGCGTAGCGAAGGGATTGGACGTGGATAAACCGAGAAATCTCGCCAAGAGCGTCACGGTGGAATAACGTCGGAAAGGGATATAGAGCGAGAATTTTCGCCGAATATATCGGGAGTGGAACTATGAAAGGTACAAAAACAAAAGCGTGGCATATCGTGTTTCTGATGCTGGCGGACGTGGTGTCCGTCCTACTCGCAATGTTGATTGCCTATCTGATGACGGTCGGGGATAAAAGTTTTTCCCTTTGGCTCGTGTGGTGGGCGCTCGGAAATATCGCATGTACGTTGTTATTTTTCGGGCTGTTCGGCATGTACGGAATTGTGTTTTCTACGGTCGGAATTATCGACGCTCTGAAACAAACGCTTGCGATCGTCGGCGTCGCTTCGGCGAACGTCATTTTTGCCGTCCTTACAGGGCGGGCTTATGTCGGTATAAGTACGGCCCTTGTATACAGTATATTCCTCTTTTATTTTTCCGTTATGACGAGATTTTTCAAAAGGATCCTCATCGTCGTCAGATATTACCTTTCGCGGACAAAAGTTAATCGGAAACGCGTCATGATCGTGGGCGGCGGAGCCGCCGGTTCCGCCCTCATTAAGGAAATGCTCACCTCGGATAAGATTTCCTATAAGCCCGTATGTATCGCGGATGATGACCCTTTCAAAATCGGGAAATCGGTCAGCGGCGTAAAAATCGCGGGCACTACCTTTGAGCTTCCGCGGTTGGTCAGGGAATATCATGTGGAAGAGATTTTCGTCACTATGCCCGCTGTCAAGAAAAAGACGCAGAGCGAAATTATCGCCCGCTGTCGGGATTTAGGGTGTCCCGTCAAGGTTCTGCCGGGAATTTATCAGCTCGCGGACGGTCAGGTGACCGTGTCCAAACTTCGCAAAGTCGATATTCAGGATTTGCTCGGCCGAGAGCAGGTAAGTGTCAACCTCGACGAAATCATGGGATATATCGAAAATAAAGTCGTGCTCGTGACGGGGGGCGGCGGCTCTATCGGCAGCGAGCTCTGCCGTCAGATAGCGACGCATCGTCCCGAAAAGCTGATTATTTTCGATATCTATGAAAACAATGCCTACGATATCGAACAGGAATTGAAACGAAAAGACCCTTCTCTGAATTTGTTGACTTTAATCGGCAGCGTGCGGGATCAGGGAAAGGTGCGGGATTTGTTTGAAAGATACCGTCCGCAAATCGTGTTTCACGCGGCGGCGCATAAACATGTCCCCTTGATGGAAACAAGCCCCAATGAAGCCGTAAAAAATAACGTATTCGGGACTCTGAACGTCGCTCGCTGTGCGGACGAATTCGGCACGGAGACGTTCGTGCAGATTTCCACGGATAAGGCGGTGAATCCGACGAATATCATGGGGGCGACCAAACGTATCTGCGAAATGATTATTCAGACAATCGGCCGCCACAGCAAGAATACGAAATTCGTGGCGGTGCGGTTCGGAAACGTGTTGGGCTCCAATGGTTCGGTCATTCCGCTTTTCAGAAAACAGATAGCCGAGGGCGGTCCCGTGACGGTTACGCATAAGGATATTATAAGATATTTCATGACGATTCCCGAAGCGGTGTCGCTCGTCTTGCAGGCGGGCGCCTATGCGAAAGGGGGGCAAATTTTTGTGCTGGACATGGGCGAGCCCGTCAAGATATATGACCTCGCGTATAACCTTATCAAACTTTCGGGACTCGAACCCAATGTCGATATCAATATTGTATGCACGGGATTGCGTCCGGGAGAAAAATTGTACGAAGAACGGCTCATGAAAGAAGAGGGGCTGCAAAAGACTGCGAACGGACTCATCAATATTGCCCGCCCGATTCAGTTGGACGAAGAATTTTTATGGGATACTTTGGACAAGCTGTATGGGGAAGCCTACGATGAGACGGGCAATATGAAGGAGCTGGTGGCAAGGCTCGTTCCCACCTATAAAATCGATAATCGGGTATGTAACGGATAACCGTAACGGTTTTTCGTTTCCATAGCATACGAATAGTAAGTAAGGAATTTGCAGCCAAGGGGAGAGAAACAATAATGACAGAAATAGATGAAAAGCACATTGAAAAAATATGTCGTATTTTTCAGATTCGGGGAGAATATCGCTCGTGCGAAGTTTTGACGCTCGGACATATCAATACGACATATAAGGTATACTTCTACCGCGACGGAGAAATCAAGGACTATATTTTGCAGAGGGTAAACACCTATGTGTTCAAAGATCCCGTTCGGGTAATGGAAAACATTACTTCCGTCACCGAGTATGTCCGTGCAAAAATCAAACGGACGGGTATCAGCGCAAAAAGGGGAGTCCTGCATTACCAAAAAACCGCGGAGGGGAAATACTATACATGGGAAGAGGACGGAGGCTTCTGGCGCTGTTGCAGGTTTATCGACGATTCCGCGTCCTTCCTTCTGACGGATAATTTGAAAGTGATAGAGGAGTCGGGAAAGGCGTTCGGGGAGTTCCAGCTGCACCTTGCCGATTACCCCGTGGAAAAACTGCATATCGCCATTCCGCATTTTCATAATACGGTCATGCGTTACGACACTTTCCGCGAAGCGATTGAAAACAACCTCAGCTGCCGAAAAGAAAACGCTTTGAGGGAGATAGAGGAGTATCTCGGCCTCGAAGCGCGGGCGACGGAAATGTATAAAATGCAGCGCCGCGGCGAGCTTCCGCTTCGAGTGACGCATAACGATACAAAATGCAGTAACGTACTTTTCGATAAAGACAGTTTCGAGCATCTTTCCGTCATCGATTTGGATACAGTCATGCCGGGACTCGTGGGGTTCGATTTCGGAGACGCGATTCGCGCCACGGCGAATACGGCGGAAGAGGACGAAAAGGACATAAAAAAAGTCGCTCTCGACCTAAAAAAGTACGAGGCGTTTGCAAAAGGGTTCCTTGGCAAAGTGAAAGGCGAACTCACCGAAAACGAAAAGAATACGATGGCTTTGGGCGCGCTGACAATGACGATAGAGTGCGGAATGAGATTTCTCACCGATTATCTCGACGGAGATAAATACTTCCATACGGACTATCCCGAGCACAATCTCGTGCGCAGTCGTTGTCAGCTCGCGCTTGCCAAGGATATGATAGAGCATTTTGAAGAAATGAAGGCGGTCGTCAAGAAGTATTGCGATTAATTTTTCCGTCCCTTAAAAAGAGCCATACAGATAACGCCCATATTTCCGCCCACGACGAGGCCGACGACAAATCCTATCCAAAACATGCTGAAAACTCCTCCTTTTGCCGTTTATTTACCGAGTATGAACGTTTTCTCAGATTTTTATTCCCATTATATGCATCTTCCCGAAAAATTGTTATTGCGTATCCGAAAATACTTTTTGAAAAAGCGCCGACTTTCCGAAAGGGATTGCGGCGTTTTTTTCTTTGAAAAGAAAATTTTTGATTGCAAAACAGAGTGTTTTCTGATATAATAGAGAAAAGTTTTCTTAGAGGTACTTTTATGGTCTTGAAAACCGAGCGTCTGATTTTGAGGGAATTACGGGAGGCTGATTTTTCAGCTCTCGCGGAAATATTAATGGATAGAGAAGTGATGTACGCTTACGGACACTGCTTTTCGGAGAAAGAAACAATGGAGTGGCTGGAAAGACAACGGGAACGTTACCGACGTTTCGGTTTCGGATTATGGGGAGCCGTATTAAAGGCTACGGGGGAGGTCATAGGACAGGCGGGACTGACGATACAGCCGTGCGAAGGAAGAGAAGTTTTAGAAATCGGATATTTGTTCAAGAAAAAGCATTGGCATTTCGGCTATGCGCGCGAAGCTGCGGAAGGCTGTAAAAGATATGCTTTCGATATTCTGAACAGAGAAAAGGTGTATTCAATTATAAAGACGGATAACTATCCCTCTATCCGCGTCGCCGAAAGTATCGGCATGAAAAGAGAAAAAGAGTTTATAACCCGTTATTATGGAGGGAATATGAGGCATTATCTCTTTTCCGTGCGGAAGGAAGAAAAGGAATATGTATGATTATTTGATTGTCGGGAGCGGGCTTTTCGGTGCCGTGTGCGCCTGCGAGCTGAAAAAAAGAGGAAAAAGGTGCCTCGTCATAGAACGCCGCCCGCATATCGGCGGAAACGTCTATACGGAAACAATCGAAGGGATTCAGGTACATAAATACGGCGCGCATATCTTTCATACTTCGGATAAGGAGATATGGGAATATATCAACCGTTTCGCGGAATTTAATAATTTCGTCAATCAACCGATTGCCCGATATAAAGACGAATGTTATAATCTTCCCTTTAACATGAATACGTTCGTAAAACTTTGGCCGGACATTTTTACGCCCGCGGAGGCGGAAGCGCGCATCGAGTCGGAACGGAAGAACTCTTTTTCCAAAGAGCCGAAAAACCTCGAAGAACAGGCTTTGAACCTCGTCGGGCGGACGATTTACAAAAAGCTGATCAAGGAATACACCGAGAAACAATGGGGGAAGAGCTGCTCTCAATTGCCGCCGTTTATTATCCGTCGGCTGCCCGTACGTTTTACCTTCGATAACAATTATTTCAACGACCGCTATCAGGGAATCCCCGTCGGCGGTTATACGAAAATCATCGAAAAGATGCTGGAAGGCACGGAAGTTCGCTGTAACGCGGACTTTTTCGACGACAGGGCGAATTATCTGAGCTGTGCCCGAAAAATTATCTATACGGGCCCCGTGGACAGATTTTTCGATTATCGCTACGGACCTTTGGAATACCGCACGCTTCGTTTTGAGACGGAGGTTTTGGATATGGCCAACTTTCAGGGAAATGCGGTCGTGAATTATACGTCGTCGGAAGTTCCGTTCACCCGCATAATCGAGCATAAGCATTTCGAGTTCGGCAGACAGGAAAAGACGGTGATTTCCCGCGAGTATCCCTCCGCCTGGAAATCGGGCGACGAGCCTTATTATCCCGTCAACGACGAAAAAAACGAGACTCTGTACGCAAAATACGCGGATCTTGCCCGAAAGGAGGCGAGCGTAATTTTTGGCGGAAGGCTGGGAACCTATAAATATTACGACATGCACCATGTCATAGGTCGCGCCTTGGAAACCGTGCGGCAGGAAGAGGAAGAACAGAGGAAATAAATTCTCTCAAAGAGACAAGAAAGGGCATAGTAATTTTACTATGCCCTTTCTCGTCAGACCTTCTTTTTTGCGGTAACTTTGAAGGTCAGCTCCAACATGGTGATCATGAGCGCCACAAAAACAATGAGGTATACGGGAAGTATTTTGAAACCGATATGATTTCCGAGAAGTCCGAATAACGGGGGAATAAAGGTAGAACCGACATAGGCGCTGGCCATTTGAATCCCTATGATGGCGCCCGAATTTTCTGCTCCGAAGTTGTTCGGAGTGGAATGGATGATGGAAGGATATATGGGCGCACAGCCGAAACCGATAACGACAAAGCCGATAATCGAAACGAGCGGATAGCTGACGGGAATCATTAGAGCGATTATCCCGCAGGATAAAATACAGGTGCCGATAATGATCATTTTTTTATCGCCCAGCTTATCCGTGACAAAGCCGCTCAGAAATCTTCCGACGGTAATCCCTATATAAAAGAGAGCGGCAAATTGTGCGGCTTTTTCGGTCGATATGCCTTTCACCTCGGTAAAATAGGTGCTCGCCCAGGACATCGCCGTAGCTTCTGCGGCGCAATAGGCAAAAAATCCGATCAGGAGAAAGGGAACACCTTTAATTTTCAGCGCGCCGATAAGACCGATACTCTGTTGTTTTTTCTCGGCGGACTGATTATGGACTTTCCAGACGGGCAGAGTGACGAGCAAGAGTATCGCTATGGCGAGCTGTATAAACCCGACGATACGATATCCGTTATTCCAGTTCGAATTTGTAAGAGCATAGCTCATGACGAACGGACTGACGATGGTTCCCACGCCCCAGAAGCAATGCAGCCAGCTCATATGTTTGGACGAATAGTGGAGAGCGACGTAATTATTTAAGGCTGCGTCGATAGCCCCCGCGCCGAGCCCGTAGGGAACTGCAAAAACGATGAGCATCCAGAACTGAGTGGAAAAGGAAAAACCGAACAGTGCGAAAGTCGTAAGGAAAACGCTTATCACGGTCACGATACGGGTACCGAGCTTTCCCGTCAGTTTATCGGACAGAAGGCTGGATACGATGGTTCCGCCCGATATGGTCATGGAAATGATTCCCATAAAGGATATGGGAACGTCCAGATCGGTATGTATGACGGGCCAGCCCGAACCGAGCAGGGAATCCGGAAGTCCGAGACTGATAAAGGCGATATAAATGAGGGCGAGCAATAGGGAATACATTTTTATATCTCCGAAGGATATGTTTATCGTCGGCACGGACGGAAAGCATCTTTGATGCTTTTTCGTTTATGCCGTGTTTTATTATATCACGTAAAAATTTTTAATGCCAGCATTTCAGACGGAAAACAATAAAATATATCCGTAAATATAAATTTATTTTCGACGTTATAATAATGAAAAGGACTTTGAGTAATCAAAGTCCTTTTGTTCGTAAGCGAATCTAATCGGAATGTTTTTCGAGGTTGATAAACGTTTTTGCCATTTCAATTTTGTTGAGCCGATATTCGAGAAAACTCTGACGGCGGCGTTCCTTTTCCTGTGCCATCGCCGTTTCGCGGCGTTTAATCGCCTCGTCCAATTTTTCTTCCCATGCGAGGAAGTCGCTCTGTAAAACGGCTCTGTCCGAATAGACGGCCAACATTCCTTCGCCCGTCGCGAAGGTTTTTGTTTCTCCTTCCGCTTCCGTCAATGTAGCCATGCTTGTCGTGATATTGATAAACATGGGCATATGTCCGGGTAAGAGCGTAATTTTTCCGTCGGGTTCCGACACAGTTAGGGATACGACGTCCCCTTCATAAAATTGCTTGTCGGGGCGGAGCATTTGCAGGCGGAAGCTCTTTTTTGTTTCGCCGTTCATGCCTGATACCCCGCGATGTCGGCGAGTCCGCCGATAAAGTAAAATTCACTTTCGGGAATATCGTCGCACTTTCCGTCGAGAATGGCGTTGCAATCGTCTATGGTAGTCGAAAGGGGAACATACTTCCCGGGAATTCCCGTATAGACGCTGGCGACCGCAAAAGGCTGGGAGAAAAATCTCTGCAACTTTCTCGCGCGGTAGACGAGGAGTTTATCGTCCGCGTTGAGTTCGTCCATGCCCAAAATGGCAATGATATCCTGCAATTCCTTATACCGCTGTAAGGTTTCGATTACTCGTTTTGCGGTGGCGTAATGCTTTTCTCCCACGATGGAGGGTTCCAAAATACGGCTGGTGGATTCCAACGGGTCTACCGCGGGGTAAATGCCTTCCTCCACGACCTTTCGGGAAAGGACGGTGGTGGCATCGAGATGGCTGAAAATCGTTGCGGGGGCAGGGTCGGTCAAATCGTCCGCAGGCACGTAAATCGCCTGTATGGAGGTAATGGAACCGTGCTTGGTGGAGGTAATGCGCTCTTCCAGCTGTCCGAGCTCTCCCGCCAAAGTCGGCTGATAACCGACGGCGGAGGGCATTCTTCCGAGCAGAGCGGATACTTCCGAACCTGCCTGCACATAGCGGAAGATGTTATCGATAAAGAGCAAAACGTCCTGATTTTGCACGTCGCGGAAGTGTTCCGCCATGGTAAGCCCCGTGAAAGCGGCTCTCATTCTGGCGCCGGGAGATTCGTTCATTTGTCCGAATACCAGAGCGGTGTTTTTCAAGACGCCTGAGGCGGTCATTTCTTCCGCCATTTCAAAGCCTTCGCGGCTGCGTTCCCCGACGCCGATAAATACCGAGCGCCCGTTGTGATGCGTCGCGATTCCCGAAATCAATTCCTGAATTAAAACGGTTTTGCCGACGCCCGCGCCTCCGAACAGCCCGATTTTACCTCCCTTTGCATAGGGAGTGAGAAGGTCGATGACCTTGATTCCCGTTTCAAAAATTTCCGTGACGGGGCTCTGTTCCGTGAGAGAGGGAGCTTTGCGGTAAATGGAGGAAACGGGTCCGTCCAAGGGCCCCTTGTCGTCCACGGGCTTGCCGAGCGCATTGAGTACCCGTCCCGTTACCTGTTCTCCCACGGGTACGGTAATGCTGGCCCCCGTAGATTTTACCTCTAAACCGCGGGAAAGTCCGTCTGTCGCTTCGAGGGCGATACAGCGGCAGATACCGTCGGGAAGATGCGCCAGCACTTCGAGGTCTACCGTTCTGTCGCCGTCAAGGACGAGCAAAAGCTCGTTTTGATTGGGGAGATGATTGTCGAATTTTACGTCTACGACTGAGCCGATAATCTGCACCACTTTTCCCGTATGTGTTTTATTCATAAGAATACGCCTCCACTGTCAGTTTCGGAAAGCTGACGCGCTCGCGTCTATGAGCTCGTTCGTAATGCTTTCCTGCCTTTCGTGATTGTATTGCGCCGTAAGCTCGGCCAAGAGTTCCTCGCCGTTTTCCGTCGATTGCCGCATCGAAGTCATGCGCTTGAAATGAATGGCCATCGCGCTGTCCGCCAAAGCGCTGTAAATTTCCGCCATCAGGTATTGGGAAAGAAAATTATCCAGTGCCGCCCGCGTGTTGGGTTCCAATACGGGACAGACCGTCGAAATTTCGTGTTCGGGCAGGGGAATGGGAATCAGTCTTTTCGCCGTCGGCTCCTGTGTAGAAGGAGACGGCGTGCGCGTATAGACGATGTAAACTTCCTTATACTCTCCGCTGCGGAACATATCCACGATATCGTTTGCGACGGAAATCGCGTCGAAAGCATGCGGCTCCGAGGCCATGTGAATGTAGAAGTTGCTCAAAGGGAAGCCCTTTTTCTCGTAATGCTCCCGCGTTTCCTGTCCGAGCGCGAAAATTTTCGAGACTTCATGTTCCGCCGCAAATTTGTCGGCAAAGTCTAAAATACGATGGTTGAAATCACCGCATAATCCCTTGTCGCCCGCGACGACGAAGAGGGCGGTTTTTCCGCTTTTGTGCTCGCGAAGGAAAGGGTGTTCCCGTACGGATTCGTGCGCCGCGGCGGCCGACAGAATATTTCTCAATTCTTTTAAGTATCGGTAGCTGTTTTCGCATTTTTCGCGGGCGCGGTAGAGCTTCGACGTGGCAATCATCTGCATTGCCCGTGTAATCTTGATTGTATCCTCCACGCCCGAAATATGCCGTTTCAGCTCATGCGTGTTGTTCATGCGTTCACCTTGTCTTGCATGGTCTTTATTTCTTCCGAAATGCGGCTTATATTCGCTTTATAAGAAACGAGATACTCCTTGATGAGCGCCTCGTCTTCGTCCGAAAGCTGCTCCGTCTCCTCGATACGTGCGGGAAGATCGGGGTGATTGGCATTCAGATAATCGATGAATCCGTCCATGGCCGCGTTAACGTCGCGCACTGCAATATCGGAAAATAAATCGTTCATCATGACCGTAAGCGCGATGACCGTATGGCTCATGGCGGCGGGAGTGGCTTGTTTCTGTTTGAGAATTTCCGTCAGGCGCGCACCTTTTCCGAGAATGGATTTGGTCGAATTGTCCAATTCCGCGCCGAATTGACTGAATTGCGCCATTTCACGGTAATGCGCGAGGTCGAGACGAACCTTTCCACTCACCTTTTTCATCGCTTTGCATTGTGCGGCGCCGCCTACACGGGAGACGGAAAGTCCGACGTTGACGGCGGGACGCACGCCCGAACGGAACAGCTCGCTTTCGAGATAAATCTGTCCGTCCGTAATGGAAATGACGTTCGTGGGGATATAGGCGGAGATGTCTCCCGCGAGAGTCTCGATGATCGGCAGAGCGGTCAGAGAGCCGCCGCCCAACTTTTCAGAGAGTTTCGCGCTCCGTTCGAGAAGTCGCGAATGGATATAGAATACGTCTCCGGGATAAGCTTCGCGGCCCGAAGGGCGCTTCAAGAGCAGGGAAATGGTCCGGTAAGCCACGGCATGCTTGGATAAATCGTCATAGACGATCAAAACGTCCTTTCCGTTGTGCATAAATTCTTCGGCAATCGCGGTTCCCGTATAGGGGGCGATGTATTGGAGGGGAGCCGATTCGCTCGCGGTCGAACAGACGACGACGGTATAATCGAGCGCGTCATGATTTTTGAGCGTCTGCAAAACACTGTTGACGGAAGAAGTCTTCTGTCCTATGGCGACATAAACGCAGATAACGTCTTTTCCCTTCTGATTGATGATGGTATCGACGGCGATGGCTGTCTTTCCCGTCTGTCTGTCTCCGATAATGAGTTCGCGCTGTCCTTTTCCGATGGGGATCATGCTGTCGATTGCTTTTATACCCGTTTGAAGGGGCTCGTTGACGTTTGCGCGGTCGAAAATGGCGGGGGCGGGAGCTTCCACCGAACGAGTCTTTGAAGTGACAATGGGCTTACCGCCGTCGAGGGGGAGTCCTAAGGGATTGACGACTCGCCCGAGGAGTGCGTCTCCCACAGGCACGCCTACGATTTTCCCCGTCGAATAGACGATATCGCCCTCGCCCAGCTCATAGGAATCGGTCAGAAGAATCGCGCCGACCTTTCCTTCTTCGAGATTCATGACGAGCGCATATTTATCCTGACCGACGGAGAGGAGTTCGCCGTTTTTGACGTGCGGCAGACCTTCTATGGTGAGCACGCCATCTCCGCAGGCCACGATTCGTCCCGCGTCGGATACACGACTCGAAAAATCGAACGCCCATACTTGTTTTTTCAGTTCCTCGGCGATATTGCCGCAAAGATTAATCGTGTCCATGGATAAGCCTTTCCTTTATACTTTCCAGTTTGGTTTTTACCGAACCGTCATAGACCGTCCTGTGTCCGTGTTTGGGATTTTTCTCCCGTTCGGCGTGCGAATCGTATACGGTTTTTCCGTCGAATACGAGAAGACCGCCGATCAGGGAATCGTCGATGAGATATTCCGCGAGGATTCCGTGACCGTACTTTTTACGGAAAGTCTCTTCTATCCGCTGTTTTTGCGCGGCGGTTAATTCGACGGAAGAAACGATGGTGATCTTTGTGAATGCACTCTCGTTTTTGCCGTCGGAAACGACCAGATTTTCCTGTAAATTTTTATCCGTACCGTATTCGATGACGGCTCCCGTCCCGTAACGTTCGGCGAAAAAAGAATCGAGCTTCTGTTTTTCCGAAGGCGTGACGGGTTTCGGAGTCAGTATGGTAAATTTAGTCATCGTCGTTCTCCCATTCTTTCAGACAATTGTCGATAAGTTGGTCGTTTTCTTCTTTGGAAATCTCTTTTTTGAGAATTTCGGAAGCGATGAGTACGGCGACTTCCGCGACCTCGCCCTTCATGGAGGACATTGCCTTTGCCTTTTCGTTTTTCGCCTCGTCCTCTGCCTCTTTCACGATTTTTTCGGCGCGAACGCGGGCTTCCGTCAATGTCTTTTCCGCGGCGACGGCGGTCTGTTTTTCCATTTCTTTCTTTTTCTCGGCGATTTCCTGTTCCGCCGTACCGATGAGAGCGGTATATTTAGCTTTGGTGGATTCGGCTTCCTGCATTTTTGCATTGTGTTCGTTTTCCTGTTTTTCCACTTCTTCCCGACGGGCATGTACGAAGCGAATGACAGGTTTGTAAACGAGCAAACCTATGCCGCCGACCAATATGAGAAAGTTGAGGAGATGAAGGAGAAAGTCCGTCAAATCCAACCCGAGAATAGAAGCAAGTAAACTTTCAGTCATAGCCTGCCTCGCTTATCCGAGAACGAAAATGACGAGAATGGCGACGACCAGCGCGTAAATGACGCACGTTTCGAGGAACACGAGACCGAGAATGAGGGTCTTGGAAATTTTCTTTTCCGATTCCGGCTGACGCGCGATGCCTTCGAGTGCCTTGGCGATTGCGATCCCCATACCGATAGCCGCCGCACCTGCGACGAGAATGGCGATAGCCGCCGCAACTGCTTTTGCTCCCGTATCCGTCATAGCCAATAATGCCAAAGTATTCATAAGTATCTTCTCCTTGTATTAAGTATTATTTTTGATTTTATGTTTGAGGCGTTTGAAAATTTGACCTCTGTTTTCCGTTTAATTTTTTTGTTTTATATTTGGAATGTTTTTGTTACGCATTTGTTTTTTAGTATTCAGGCTTCCTTTACTTCGGGGGAGGCCTTTTTGTTGCGTTCGCGTTTCTTTTTGGTTTTCAGGGCAGACCCGTCTAATTCCCTCGGTTCCGTCGCTTCGCCGTAGAACATTGCGGTCAGGAGCGTATAGACATAGGACTGAATCACTGCATGGAACAGGGTAAACACGACGCCGACAAGGACGGGGACCCCGATGGAAAGGACGATATAATGATATACGAGGGCGGTAATCAATAGCCCGCCGATCATACTGCCGAACAATCGGAAGCTCATGGAAAGGAGCAGGGAAAAGTCTTTGAGGACACTTCCCGCGCCGCGGAGCTTATTGAATTTGATGCCGCCGAAAAGCATAATGGAATAGGATGTGACGGCGAGCGCGATACAGGCGTTCAAATCGACGAGAATAGCCCGTATGCCCAAAATCTCACAGAGGGTGCCCAGACCGATGTAGACCCAGCAGCCGAACGAGAAAGTCGCAATAAAGGTATAACTGTGCGGACTGTTGTCTTTGGCGATTCCCTCCACCATTTCGCAGGCCTTTTCAATCAGAGCCTGAAACGTTCCGGGAACCTTTTTGAATCTCGGGAAGATGACAAATCGGAAAATGAGTCCGAATACGAGTACCAAAAGGGTAAGGAAAAAGGCCGTGCGGAAACTCGGATTTACCATGAGATGTTCACCGAACAGATTTCCGAAGAGGGGAACATTTTCGGGAAGCAGTTCTTCCTTCATGATGTCGCCCACATCTCCCGCCAAAAGCGAAGATAAGTTCATAAAACCTCCTTTTCCGTTCCGTCCGAGAGCCTCTTATTGTTTCGCCGTCCGAGGAAAATCCCCAGACCGAGAAGCGCGAAGAGCACGGAAACGGACAGAATCGCATATTGTTTCGCCCAAACGGTGAGGAAATATCCCGCCGTGACGCCCGCGATAAAGAGGGCGATGAGCAAGATATAATATCCCGCTTTTTTTAGCGAAAGTTTGTCTTTGTCGGCGGCCGCAGTAAAGAGATGACTACTCAACAGCCGCAGGTTATTGGTACAGAATACCGTAGAGAGCGCCACGCCGTTCATATCGCGGAAGGCATGATACTGTAATGCCGCAACGGAAGAAATCAAGGCATTGGGAAGCAACGCGGGAAAGGTGACGGGGATAAATCCCACCACCGTCAAAATGGCGGTCTCAGTCGCCAGAATGGCGCTTTGATAAAGAAATCGTCCTTCCTCTGAGCCGATGCCCTTTTTTTTAGCGCGTTTCTTCGCCGCTCGGTAGGTGATGTCACCCACGATATTGGCCAAGACGAAAAACGCTACCGGAATGAGATATCTGAGCGCTCTTATGCCTTCGCCGCCGCAGATTCCCAAAGTCATGAGAATGAGATTCCCCGTCTGCGCGTTACAGAACACGCCCCCGCGGGCTACATAGGTGTAAGCGTCGAAAAATCCGCCCGCAAAGCCCAGAATGAGAATGGCGGGCAATAGTTCAAACGGGTCGGATTTCGGTTTGTCGGGTGAGGGAGCTTGCATCGTTTATCTATGACCTCAAAAAAATTTTTGTCTGAAACCGACAAGGTCTCTCATTTCCCCGCGCGTTCGTTATTATACCCCATTTTTCGCGTTTTGTAAAACGGATTGAAGGTATATATATCATATCAAAAATTTATGATTATAATTATAAAAACGTATGATAAAGACTTGACGCACTCCTGTTTTAAAGCTATACTATAATTAAAGAAAAGGACGAGAGGAAAAATCCTTATGCTTACAAGTTTGGACTATTACCGCATATTTTATTATGTGGCGAAATATCGTAACTTTACGAGGGCGGCGGACGTCCTTCTGACCAGCCAGCCCACGGTGACGAGAACGATAAAAAATCTCGAGAGCGATTTGGGCTGTCGTCTCTTTATCCGCGGAAAGAGAGGCGTGACTCTGACGACGGAGGGGGAACTCCTTTATTCCTATATTGCTCCCGCTTACGAAAAAATATTGAAAGGGGAAGAAAAGCTGGGCGGGGAAACTTCCTTGCAGGGCGGTTCGGTGTATGTCAGCGCCACCGAGACTTCTTTGCACTGTTTTCTTTTAGAAAAGTTAGGTCTGTTTCACGATCGGCACCCGCAAATCAGATTAAAGATCACCAACGTTTCTACGACGCAGGCAATAGAAAATGTCGTCAGCGGCCGTTCGGATTTTGCATTTGTCGCTTCGCCCGCCGAAGCTCCGTCTCCGCTCAAACAAACGGACCTTCACCCTTTTCGGGATATTTTGATAGGGAATGCGAAGTATATCGAGCTGGCACACGGTAGTTATCGGTTAAAGGATTTGAAAAAATATCCTCTCATCTCGCTCAGCCGTAGCGCTTCCTCCGCGTATATCTTTTATCAGGCGGTATACGCGAAAGAGGGATTGGAATTTCGTCCCGATATCGAATTGAATACCTCCGATTTGATTATACCTTTTATTCGCCGAAATTTGGGCGTGGGGTTTGTTCCCGAAGAATTGGCGCTGCCCGCGTTGAGGGCTGGAGAAATCGTAAAAATTCATTTGAAAGAGGAAATCCCGGAACGTATTGTCTCCGTGGTCTATAACCCGCATTATCCTTTATCTGCGGCGGCGAAAGAATTGCTCCGGCTGGTCCGTCAGGGGAAGTAAACAGAGGGCGGAAAGGAATTTGTAAAATTTCGTGAATACTTGATGAAAAAACGCAAGCAGTATTGATTTTTGAATACATTCGTGGTATAATAAACAGGGTGGAGGAAAGTAGGAATGACTCTCAAAAAAGATTTTTTCGGAAACGTTGCATTTGCGGCAGGGCAAGGTCCCGATGCGGCGTTTATCCGAGAATATATGCGTTTGAAACCTCTTTACTCGGGCGCGTTGAAAACGGCGTGCGCGAAGTTTGAAATTCTCGACGACGAATTCAGCATGATTCAGGGGCATGACCCTATTCATAATATCGAAAGCCGCCTGAAAACGGTAGAGAGCGCTTATGAAAAGCTGCATCGCCGCGGATACGAACAAATCCCGCAGAATTTGACGAAACTCACGGACATTGCGGGCGTGCGGGTAGTCTGCGGCTATATTGAGGATATTTACAAAATAGCCCGCGTATTTCTCAATCAGAACGGAATCCGTCTTTTGAAAGAAAAGGATTACATAAAGACGCCCAAACCGAATGGTTACAGAAGTCTGCATCTCATCGTAGAAATTCCCGTTTCCCTGTCTACATTGCAAATGGGCGTACCTGTGGAAATTCAGCTCAGGACGATTTCCATGAATATGTGGGCGAGCTTGGAACATGAAGTTTCTTATAAGGTCAATGCGGATTTATTAGAGTCTTATCGGGAGGAGCTCAAAGCTTGTGCGGATGATTTATTTGCGGTCGAAGAACGCATGCAAAAAATTTGCCACGGAATCCGTGAGCAGCCGAAACCAATCTTGCTTCGGGAAAAATGAATTATAGACAGGAGAAAGAAAAAGCTGCCGCAAAGGGCAGAAAAATAAAGGCAATTATTCTCGCGATTGTGGTCTTTCTGACGGCGGGACTTTGTATTTTTTCGGCCTTTTATCCCGCGTCGACGTGGAAATATTACGTGGGGCTTCCCGACGTTCCGAAACGGAAAGAGGGCGAACTTCGCATTCATTTTCTCGACGTGGGACAGGGCGATTGCACGCTCATAGAATTTCCCGACGGCAGGACGATGATGATAGACGGCGGCGACGGGAAGGCGGAGCATACGAAAACAATTCTGCGATATATAAACGCCTTGAAGATCGATACCTTGGATTTTCTCTTGCTCACGCATTCCGATTCCGACCACTGCGGCGGATTCGCCGAGATAATGGAGATAAAGGGAGCGAAAACCGTTTATATTCCTGAAATCAAAGACGTCAATATCAACCGTGAATATGCGGAATTTTATGCTTCCGTAGTGGAAAGCGACGCTCGGATGATATATTCCGAGCGGTATCTCCGTATTTTTTCGGAGGAAGAATATCCGTATTCGTTAGTTTTCCTTTCCCCGTACCGCGCAGGAAATCCGGGCGGCAGCCCCTATGATAAGGTGAACGGCGGGGATTATACGGAAAACGATCTCAACGATACCTCCGCGGTAGTATGGCTGGATTATTTCGGAACGAGTGCGCTGTTCTGCGGCGACGCCACCTCTCGAATAGAGGAAACTCTGATTCGGGATGCCGAATTGAATTTTTTTGAGGATTATGGCGTAAGGCTCGATAGTACGGAGATATTAAAAGTCTCCCATCACGGAAGCGCCACGGGTACCGGCGAAGAATTTGTTCGATATTTGGGCTTGGAAACAGCGGTTATTTCCTGCGGCGAGAACAATTTCTACGGCCACCCCGATGCCGGGGTATGCGAGAGGTTGTCCGAGGCAGGAGCGGAAATTTATCGCACCGATCTTTTGGGCACGATTATGATTTCCGTTTTTCCGGACGGAACCTATTCGGCGACGATATAAAATGATATAAAATAAATAAGAAAGGCGGGGTTTTTGTAAACCCCGCCTTGATTTAATTTTATTCGTCTTTTTTCTCTTGCGTTACAGCCGCTATTTTTTGGGGCTCAACTTCGTTTTCCCGAAAATGTTTCGGATCGTTTGCGAATTTTCCGTAAACTTCATTCACTCGGCAGGAATAAGAGAAGGTCGAGGTATACTTTTTCAGAATTTTCAAAAAGGCACCCACCTGACGTTTGCGAACGATGCAAATGAGCAGAGTTTTATCTTGGTGCGTATACATACCTTCCGCATGAAGCGTAGTGACTCCTCGTCCCAATCTGTCCATGAGTTCGGCGGACAATTCCTCTGCTTTTTCGGTAATAATTTCAAATTTATAGCCGCTTTTCAACCCTTGCAACATAAAATCTACGACGAGATCGGAGATAAAAATATTGGACAGGGTAGAGATGACCGAGTTTGTTCCCGATTGATAAACGAAGAAAGCCAGAACCACGACGGAAGCGTCCATGGCGAAGGCCAGCCAAGCAATATTTTGTTCAGGACGAAAGCGTTTAATCAGTGCAGAAATCGCATAGGTTCCGCCCGAAGCGCCGAATCTCCTGATCATTAAAGAAAAACCGAAACCGGAGATAACCCCTACTCCGATAGAGGCAAAGACGAGATTGTTGCCGTCCTGATAACAGCCTCCATCGGGCAAAGCACCATAATAGGGAAGCGCATAACGGGTATGTAAAGACTTGAATAACATGAGTAAGAGAGACTGAAAAACGAGATAGACAATCAGCATGATACCTGTCTTTCGACTCACAAAGATAACGGCGAGGATAAAAATAGGGATGTTGAGTATCAACATAAAGATACTCATATTTAACGTTACTTCTCCGAAATATTTAGAAGTGAAGGAACCGAGGATGGAGGCAATACCCGTAATTCCTCCGGGGGCAAAGTCGTTATAATTAGAGAAATAATAAAGGGAAGCTGAAACGAGCAAGGCTGCGGCGAAACAGATAAAAATATCAAAAACGAGTGTTTTTGGACGTAGATCGTCTTTATCGGGCGTAGGCATGTCCAAATGCTTTTTTTTCTGCTTGTTTTCGTCTTGGGAAGATATTTGCGCTTCGTTATCGTGGGCCATAATAAAAATCCTCTCTGAAAAGTTAATATTATTATAATATATTTCCGAAAATAAAACAAATAAATTGACGTGAGAGTTAAGATTTTTTTGAAAAGGAAAAATAAAAATTGGAAAAATGATAAAAATCACCCCGGGAAAAGATTGACATTCCCCAGAAAAAATGATATAATGACAACGTTATAACTCAAAAGGATTTCGGTCTCGTAGCTCAGTTGGTTAGAGCGCATGCTTCACATGCATGAGGTCTTGGGTTCGAGCCCCAACGAGACCACCAAAAATTATCGGCAGAGATTTTTGAAGAATCCTTGTCGGTTTTTTATTATTAAAAATATAATTGGAGGACAGAACATTGGCGTTCTGCCCTCCAATTTTTACTTGGGAGTATAGGCAAAAGAAAATA